>Ga0209102_1000933_pt1 | contig 17096 bp, 15 predicted proteins | sample ConPoolayeHmetaG_FD_185483 | JGI IMG/M metagenome (GOLD analysis project Ga0209102, IMG submission 185483) | Hot spring microbial mat communities from California, USA to study Microbial Dark Matter (Phase II) - Cone Pool mat layer H metaG... ...
TCCGTCGACACTCGGCGCTCGGCAACAAGTCGCCGGTTCGATATCTCAAAGAGAAGGGCAAAATAGCCGGCTGAGATGTTAGCGCAAATTAGCCCTCTAAGTGGTTCGAAAAATGGGGGTCATAACCAAGAGAGTTTAGCGATGCGTGTTTTGTTTCTGACACCTGGCCCTGAGGAAAATGCATCAGCGCGTCATCGGGTGTATCAATTTGTGCCTTACATACAGGCAGCGGGAGTGCAATGTATCATCAGCCCAGCTCTTTCAAAAACGTTGTATAGGAAGGTCTTCTTGCGGCGTACATGGATGCAGCAGATTGGATACTGGTTCTTTGTATCAGTCACTCGGATGCGGGATCTGTTGAGAGTGCGTAATTTTGATCTTATCTTTATGCAACGAGAAGTTCTCTCTCGGCTGTTTCCGGTCTTTGAGTTGGCAATAGCATGCCTCAATCCAAAGATCGTTTTTGATCTAGACGACAACTTGTTTCGAATTCCATATGCGAATGATAGAGGGTTGCTTTATAGATTAGGATGCAGAATATTTGTGGACAGGCACAACATAGAACGGATTGTCCGGGAATCGAAGGTAGTTGTGATCGGATCACCTTATCTGTTAGATTACGTTCGTCCACACAATCAAAATGTTGTTGTAATACCTACCGCCGTTGATCTGCAGAAATATACTCCGCGGAAGCACACTCAGGCATGCTCCATCACGATAGGGTGGATAGGGAGTGCGAGCACAAGTGTTTATCTACATTCTATGTCGGAAGTATTTCAGCAGCTTGCAGAAAGATTTGGGAATAAAATAAGGTTCATTATTATCGGTGACCCTAATTTCGAACCTCTCATACCGCAGATGCATATCAAACCTTTTGTTTTGGAAAAGGAGATAAATGACCTGCATGAGATGGATATAGGAATTATGCCGCTCGACGATAATGAATGGACGCGAGGGAAGTGTGCATTTAAAGCAATACAATATATGGCTATTGGTATTCCAGTTGTTAGCTCACCTGTTGGTGTAGCACAGGACATAGTAAGACATGGAGAAAACGGGTATCTGGCAAAGGATACTGAGGATTGGGTATATTATTTGAGCCTGCTTATCGAAGACGCTGATTTGAGACAGCATCTCGGCAAGAACGGGCGGCAACTTGTAGAGCAGTATTATTCGGTGCAGGCAGTGTTTCCTAAGCTGCTGGAATTGCTTAAGGAGGCTGCCGAGTGAAAATCTCGTATGTGGGCAACATTTCAAATGATATAATAACAGGTCCTCATGTCTATCAGGATATCGTTATAAGATACATGGGGGAGCGGCACGATGTCAGAATATTATCCCCCGATGATGATATTGAAGAGAATATAACGACTACTGACATTGTTCATTTTCTCGATATTTTTTGGGCCAGGAAGCGATTGATCGAAAGAGTGAAAAACTTTCGAATTCCGGTGGTAATTGATGTGCATGACTACTACTGGACCGAATTCTATCCTTATCGTAGCCCGGATCTGCCGCTACGTCTTGCACGTCAACAGTTCATGAAGCGGAGGAATCTTGAATTATTGGCTCTTGCAGATGCAGTGGTCACACACTGTAACTATGTCAAGAATAAGATTCCACACCCACGAGTTGCTAATGTCTCTGTGTATGTAATTTCTGATAATATGCGCACTCCAAAGCCTTTTAGGGAAAGAAGGGATGAAATCCTTTTTGTAGGCAGGAATTTCTTCCGTAAAGGACTGCATACGCTGCTAAGAGCAATGCCCATAGTTTTAAAAGAGTGCCCGAGCGCAAAGTTACTTGTCGTTGGACAAGAGCGTTTACATACCCTGTTAGCTGCTCGCTGGTTGGCACGAGGGCTACCAGTCTCCTTTCTAGGCGGTCTCTCATCGAGGGACACGCTTAAATTGTATGGGAAGGTGAAGGTTTTTGTGCTGCCCTCAGAAATAGAAGCAAGTCCTGTGAGCCCCCTTGAAGCTATTGCTTGCGGGACCCCGGTAGTTTGCTCGGCCGTGGGCGGCATTCCGGAGTTAATCGAGCATGGTGTCACAGGCATGTTGTGCCGGCCAGGCGATTATCACACACTCGCTCAATATATTGTACGATGCCTTCAAGATGAGATATTCTCTATGCAATTAGTCGAGAATGGTCAGGCAGCGCTTCAAGAACGATTCGCGGTAGAGTTGATGATTGAGCGAATAGAGCAGGTATACCAAGGAGTAATGTCGAGGTAATATCAATATTAAGAAGGAAGGAATGAGGGTATTATTCATTACGGATCATGGTATCGATGGCGCAGGTACCAGAGCCCGCATTCTCTCTTATCTACCCTACTTGCAACTGTATGATATAGATGGGGTAGTGAGTCCTTTCTTTGATAGACGTTTACACCGAATACTTCACCAACCTGGTAAATATTTTATGAAGGGATGGCTTTCTAGCGTAGCAACTTTGAAGCGTGTAGTTGATTTGATTCGAGTTAGGAAATTTGATGTTACGTTTATCCATCGAGAAGCGTTTCCCTTTGGCCCACCCATAATTGAAGGAATGCTGGCCCGATTAGGTAGACCGCTCATATTAGACTTTGATGACGCCTTGTATGTTCCTTATCCCTATCCTTCCGATACCACAACTCCCGTCTTGTACAGATTGAAGAGAACCGGCCGACAATTTACCCATCTAGTCAAGATCAGCCATCACGTAATAGCCGGCAACCGAATCCTAGCTGACTGGGCTCGAAAGCACAATCCAAATATCACGGTGATCCCAACCCCAGTGGACACTCAGTATTACACAGTAAAGGATTACGAGCACAGGGTCTATGAGCACGTGATAATCGGTTGGATGGGTAGTCATAGTACTATTCCAGAGCTTATGTCAGTTCAAAATATCTTTCAGCGCTTAGTAGACCGGTTTGGCGACAAAATTGAATTTCTAATAGTTGGTGATACCAGATTTAGGCCAGTCGTTCCGTCTATGAAAGTGATACCATTCCAATTGGAAACTGAGATAAGGGACTTGCACGCATTCGATATAGGGATTATGCCACTGAATGATAATGAGTGGACAAGGGGAAAATGCGCCTATAAAGCATTAGTATATATGGCCGTAGGCATCCCTGTGGTTTGCAGTCCTGTGGGAGTCGTGAACGATTTCATCCTTCATGGACAGAACGGCTTTTTGGCGCCTAATGAGGAGCAGTGGGTTGAAATCTTGTCAATGCTGATTGAGGATCCGGAATTGCGAAGAAGGGTAGGTATAGCCGGCAGGCAAACGGTCGAGGAACAATTTTCTGCTGAACTGTGGGCTCCCATCTTTGCTGAGGTTATTACCCGTGTTGCAAACGCGCGATCTTCTGCCTAAAAGACAATTACGTGCACATCTTATCCAATTGGTATTAAAACGGTTATCCGATGTTTTTATTGCCACCGTCCTGCTAGTTGTATTTTCTCCGCTACTTATCGCTATGGCTATTCTGGTTCGGGTATCCTCTCCTGGCCCTGTTCTATATTGCCGCCGCGTGGTTGGGTTCAACGGCAGAGAATTCGACGCTTTCAAGTTCCGCACCATGGTCGCCAACGCCGATGAGATCCTGCGCCAGAACCCGGAACTGTTAAGTGAATTCAAGAAGAACTTCAAACTGCGGAAAGATCCCCGCGTCACCCGCGTGGGCCGCTTTCTACGCAGGACGACTATTGACGAATTCCCACAACTGCTCAACGTCCTACGTGGCGAAATGAGCCTGGTTGGTCCCCGTATGATCTCCCCCGCAGAACTGAGCAAGTACGGCGCATATGCCCCAAAACTTCTCTCCGTCAAGCCCGGAATGGCGGGGCCCTGGGTTGCTGCCGGCCGGCAGGAGATCCCTTACGAACAGCGGGTGCAGATGGACCTGGACTACATTGACAACTGGTCTCTCTGGCTGGACATCAAGATTCTCATCAAGACGGCTATCGCCGTCATTGCCATGCGCGGGGCGTATTAGAGCACGAGGTAGCTTCTGGGAATACAGCCGCTGTGCTGGGTCAGATACATTAGTGACACTTTGAGGTAAGATAGAAGGAGAGAGGTGTGACGATGTATCCCCATCCAGCTCGAATCTATGGAGATATTATCCCAGGCTCTGAGTTTATCCGCTCTTTGGTTCGCCAGGGAACAATCTCTAAGGGTGCGGCCAAGAGGCTGAAGTGGTTTGATTATTATCGACGCTGTGGCAACGCCCGCAAGACATGCCGGTACTTTGGTATCTCGGCCCAGACATTCTATCGGTGGAAGAAGCGATTTGATCCCTATGACCTGACCACCCTGGAGGAGGAGTCGAGACGTCCGCACCGGGTTTGCTGTCCGCGGACGAGTGAAGAGGTGGTGGAGAAGGTTCGTCAGCTTCGGGACCAATACCCTCGTTGGGGGAAAGAGAAGTTGGCTGTTTTATTGCGGCGGGAGGGGATAAGAATCTCAGGCTCGACGGTGGGCAGAGTGATGAGGCGGCTGCGGGCGAGAGGACTTCTGGTTGAGCCGGAGTCGGTGCGGCAGGCGAAGCTAGCGCGGAAGAGGAGGCGGAAGCCTCGCTACGCTGTCCGCAAGCCCAGAGATTATCCAGTTCAGGCGCCAGGGGATCTGGTCCAGGTGGATACCCTCCAGGTTCGTCTCTTGCCCGATGAAGTCCGTTTCCAGTTTAGCGCTCGGGATATGGTTTCGAGGTTGGATGGCTTTTGGGCTTATAAGAGGCAGACGAGCACAGCCGGAGCCGACTTTCTCCACTATCTGCGCAAGAAATTTACTTTTCCGATCAAAGCCATCCAGCGCGATGGCGGCTCAGAGTTCAAGGATCAGTTTGAAGAGGCTTGCCGGGCAAAGTGGATCCTTCTTTTTGAGCTTTCCCCGAGGTCTCCTGAACTGAATGGACGAGTCGAGAGGGCGAACCGGATGCAGCGGGAGGAGTTCTACTAAGTCTATGAGGTGGACCTAAACTTGGAAGAGCATAACCGGCAATTGGAGCAATGGACATACACTTACAATTACATCAGGCCCCATCAGGCTCTGGACTATCTTACGCCCTATGAGTATTATTGCCGATGGAAAAGAAATCAGAAAGCCCATGTGTCACCAATGTCCTGACCCCATACACGCACTTGAATATAACGCCGAGGAGGAGTAAAATAAATGCAGCTTTCCAATCGTGCTATGTGTTTTGCTTGTGAATCGTCTTAGAAGTAAATCGTTTACACAAAGACTCAGTTTGACCTTGTAACCTGCGTGCCATGCGGAGCGGAATGGTTAGAGAGCTATACACCCGGTGAGCGGGTTTATCGCTACAGCGACAATCACACTAACCGTCTGCTACGAGGTGATCTGATTAGGCGAGCGGTGAGATTTATTGGTTACCTATCAAAGTTTCCCCTGGGCTATAGTGGCCGGTTGCTTGATATCGGCTGTGGGAGTAGCGAATTTCTTACCCCAGCCAAGAGCATTGGTTGAAGTCTGTAGGCGTTTAGTTGAGTGAAGATGCGGCTGCATTGGCACGTAAGATAACATGATTGCCGGTGGTAATAGGCGATTCGACAGTTGGATCTCCCTTTGCACCGTCATAGTTTTACGCGGTAACATAATAAGGGGTATGGGAACATGTATAAGACCCCGATGCACCACTTAGTGCGCGTTCGCACGTACTTCGTCTGAACGGCTTGCTGTTGCTGGAAACTCCTAAATCCCTAGGACTATTCCGACTTGTTTCACATCAACTGAGAGCAGCGACGCGAGGCTGGTTGGAACGCCCATTTCGAGAGATTCTTGGCGCTGGTCATGTCGTGGGGTACTCGCTTAAGGCGCTTCGTGCTGCCAGCCGTCGATTGGGGTCGCGGATCGAGGTTCTACGGGGTTTTCGTAATTCGAATGAGATTTTAATACATCGGTTTGATGATTTGTTTGCACTCCAACTTTTTTTGTTTCAAGCAGGAACTGCTGCGTTGAATTATGCCGCTGCACCGCTTCGTCACTCTAATCAAATCGTTGCCGTGTTGCGATTTGTGCGATAGGCACTCGTTGACATTGCTTCAGAAAGTGGTTAACACTTTGAGGCAGGACAGGGAGTAAGACCTATGCAAACACTAGTGACAGGCGCAGCGGGGTATGTGGGTAGCATCGTGATCGAGGTGCTCATCGAACGGGGCCACGTCGTTCTTGCTCTGGACAACCTGCAAGCGGGTCACCGGCAGGCTGTCCATCCGCAAGCTCTATTTATCCAGGCCGACCTGGCCGACACGGATGCCTTGAATCGGGTCTTCCAGGAGTACAGGGTAGATGCAGTCATTCACATGGCCGCCGAAGCCCTTATCCCCGAGTCAATGACCAACCCGCGCCGCTTCTTCACCGGCAACATCCGCTACGGGATGAATCTGCTGGACGCCATGCTGGCCCACAGGGTAGAACGGATCATCTTCTCCTCAACCGCCGCCGTATACGGCGAACCCGACGCCGTGCCCATCACCGAGGATGCACCGAAGAAGCCGGTGAACTCCTACGGCGAGTCCAAACTCATATTCGAGCGCATCCTGGACTGGTACCATAGGGCCTATGGGCTCAGATACGTGTCTCTGCGCTACTTCAACGCCGCCGGCGCCTCAGAACATTTCGGCGAGCACCATGACCCTGAGACGCACCTGATCCCCTTAGTGTTGCAAGTCGCCCTTGGCCGGCGGGAACATGTCCAGGTCTACGGCACCGATTACGACACCCCCGATGGCACTTGCATCCGGGACTACATCCACGTCGTGGATCTCGCCCGGGCCCATGTGCTGGCCTTGGAGAACTTGGACAGCTTGGGTGCCCGCGTGTACAACCTTGGCAACGGCGACGGCCACTCCGTGCACCAGGTGATTGAAACTGCCCGCCAGGTCACGGGCCATCCCATCCCGGCCCTTCCGGCACCCCGCCGCCCCGGCGACCCCGCGCGTCTTGTGGCCGGCTGCCAACGTATCCGCGCCGAACTCGGCTGGCAGCCCCAGTACCCTGAGCTGCGCACTATCATTGAGACCGCCTGGCGTTGGCATAGCATACATCCATATGGGTATAGGTAATAAGGGGGAAGAAAATTGAAGCGCAAATAGGAGCGCTGTGCACGAGGCAGAACGCTAGGTATTGGGAATCGAAAACTGATGAGATCAAAGGCCCATACATTTTCCTTACGCGATATAGGCAACTTGCAATCATAAAGGTGTGAAGCAATACGAGTAACAAAAACACATTTTTTTCCAGAGGTCATGCTATTCACTCGCTGCGCCGTGGTGCTCATCTTTAATCCTTGAGCATAAATGTTTAGTTATAAACCCTGAATATTCATGTTAATTGCGCGCGCACCAGTTCGTATCTCTTTCGCCGGGGGTGGTACTGACCTGCCAGCTTATTACGAGAAGTATGGTGGCATGGTCGTCAGCGCCGCGATAGACAAGTATTTCTATGTTTTCGTTAACGTCAGCGATTATGATGGCCTCCAGATTACCTCGTCAGATTACCATACTTTCTTTCGACATACCCCGGATACCCCTCTTCTTTGGGACGGAGACCTGGCCCTTCCTAGGGCCGTCGTCCATCACTTTGGAATCCAATGCGGGCTCTCCATGTTCCTGGCATCCGAGGTTCCCCCGGGCACGGGTCTTGGCTCCTCCAGCACAGTCGCCGTGGCTTTGGTGAAGGCCATTTCTACCCTTTGCGGCCAATCTCTCTCTAAACAGGAAATCGCCGAACTCGCCTGCTTCATTGAGATCGAGAAATTAGGGATGCCCATCGGCAAGCAGGATCAGTACGCTGCTGCCTACGGCGGCGTTAATGCCATTTACTTCCGGCGCGAGGGTATTACCGTGCAGCCAGTGCGGACCACACCCGAGATTATCAGGGCTCTGGAACAAAACATCCTTCTTTTCTTCACCGGAACTGCGCGAAATTCCGCTCAAATTCTCTCCCAGCAGCGTGATTCCAGCGCCCGGCACGATCCCAGGGTGATAGAATCTCTCCATGTCATTAAAGCCATAGCTGAGGAGACCCTTTACTGTTTTGAACGAGGCGAGTTACGCCGGTATGGGGAACTGCTTCATGTATCCTGGGAGCGCAAAAAGGAATTGGCCCAAGGCATTACCAATCCGCAGATTGACGAGTGTTATGATTTGGCTCTCCAAAATGGGGCCCTGGGAGGTAAAATTACTGGGGCAGGGGGGGGGGGCTTCTTGATGCTCTATTGCGAGGAGCCTTACCAGCAGCAGGTGACGAAGGCCCTTGAATCCCGAGGGCTAAGACGTATGGATTTTCGCCTTGACTCCGGGGGGGTGCGCGTGCTGGTGAATACCGCACTTCCTTTGAAATAAGTCTGATGTATAAAAAAAGGGAATATCGTCTATTCGTCCTGATACTGCTAATCACGGATGCTATAGGCATCGCTGCCGCTCTTGCTCTGGCCTATTACGTAAGGATTGGAGGCAAGGTCATCCCCTACCAGGCTAAGACAGAACTAACAGATTATATGAGACTTGGTTTGATGGTAATTCCTCTTTGGCTTGCCATATTTGCATTTAGCCGCCTTTATTATCCCGCCGAACTCCTTGGGGGCCCCCAGGAATATGGCCGCGTGGCTACGGGATGCACCTTCGGCACTGTTATTCTGGTGCTAGTAAACTTTTTTGATCGTATCATCGTTCCTTCTCGCCTTTGGGTGCTCTTCGTCTGGGTTTTCTCTATTTTCATAATTTCTGTATCTCGCTTCAGCCTGCGGCGAGTGGCTTACGCTTTCCGGCGCAAGGGCTTATTCATCATTAAGGCTGTAATAGTTGGCACAGACGAACAGGCCCGCTCCATAGCACGTCAGTTTCAGCCGCCCACTCGGCACGGTGTGGAGATCATAGGCTTTTTGGACGATTTCAAGCCCGAGGGAACCACAATCTTCGGCAATCTTCGGGTTATCGGTTCGCCACAACGCCTCTTTGACCTCGTGCGAGGCTTGGGCGTGGAGCAAGTCATCGTCGTGCCCGGCGCCATAGCCTGGGAGAGCGCCCAGGAAATCTTGCATGAGGCCAGCACAACCAACAATGGGCCGCAGATCCAACTTGCCCCAGGCTTCTATGAGATGCTCTCAAGCCGCGTGCGAACTAATTATCGGGGCTTTGTACCCCTTCTGACCCTGGAGATGTCCCGCATTGGTGGAATTGATGCCTTGCTTAAGTCCTCGCTGGACTTCACCCTGGCTACTATCGTCCTGCTTCTGGCCCTGCCGTTTATGCTGATGGTTGCTCTGGCCCTGAAAATAGCGGGGGCTCCTCGGATACTAATCTATCCTCAGGTCATCGGCCTGGGTGGGCAGACTTTCACCGCCCCTGTCTTCTGGTCCACGCGCGAAGATGAGACCAACCCCGGCGGGCCGTCACATCATCTGGGGACTTTTCTTTATCATAGTGGCCTGAGCAAACTCCCTCAGCTCTTCTGTGTCCTGCGTGGCAAGATGAGCCTAGTCGGACCGCGTCCCATAAACAGGGAGCAAGCCCCAGCTTATGGCCGCTGGTTGCCCAATCGCCTCATGGTTAAGCCGGGGCTTACAGGTCCCTGGGTGTCCGTTGCCGCCAACTCTATCCCCCTGACCGAGGAAATTCGCCTGGACATGTATTACATTCGCAATTGGACTATTTGGTTAGACCTACAAATCCTTTTTCAAACCGTTCTATACATGCTGCACCTGAAGCGCGGACGAAGAGGCCTAAGGCCGGAGAACCACCTCATCACAAAAGAGGAGGCAAAATGAACCAAGAAATACTGGCCGATGATCTAGTATCCCAATACCTGGACAGCTTGCAACGGGTTATTTCCCGTCTCCCTCATGATGATATCTGGCGTGTGATACGGATTATTCTCGCTGCTTGGAGAGAGAATCGTCAGATTTTCATCCTGGGCAATGGGGGTAGTGCCGCGAGTGCATCCCATTTTGCCGTGGACCTGGCCAAAAACATCGCCGTTCCGGGAAAGGGCCGCTTTCGGGCCATCGCCCTGACTGATAACGTGCCTTATCTCACTGCGCTGGCTAATGATGAGGGATATGAGAACGTCTTCAGTGAGCAGCTAATCCCCCTCCTTCGCACGGGAGACGTGGTTATTGGTATCTCCGGCAGTGGTAATTCACCTAACGTGCTTAAGGCTATGCAGATTGCGCGCGCCGCCCAGGCGACCACCATCGGCCTTACCGGGTTTCAAGGAGGGAAATTGAAGGATCTAGTGGACTATTGTATCATCGTACCTTCGGATGAAATGAAGCAAATAGAAGACGTCCATTTAATACTGGAACACTGCATCTGTCATGCTCTGAAGGCGCTCATTTTGGCTAGCGAATAGTGAGATGGAGTGCAGCGAATGCACAAGAATATATGCGTCTTCCTGGACCGCGATGGAGTGATTAACGAGAACCGGTCTGACCATGTCAAATCATGGTCAGAATTTGTCTTTCTTCCGGAAGTCTTTGAGCCCTTGCGTCTTCTGGCCACCAATGGCATGCGAGTCATCGTCACCACTAACCAAGCGGTAATCAATCGGGGATTGGTGACCGCAGAGACGGTGGAAGAAATCAACCGAGGCATGGCGGGAGTGGTGGCCCAAAATGGGGGGCGGATAGATGCCATTTACTACTGTCCCCACCGTCCGGAGGAGAATTGTGGCTGCCGAAAACCCAGGCCGGGGTTATTGTTGCGTGCGGCCCAGGAGTGGAATATAAACCTGGCTGCCAGTTATATGATAGGCGATGCCTTAAGCGACATAGACGCTGCGCTGGCCGCTGGTTGCCAGGCAATCCTGGTGCGCACCGGGTCCGGGCGAGAAAATGAGCCAGTGGTAAGGGAAAAGTGGCCTCATGTGCCGATCGTAAACAATCTCAGAGACGCAGTAGCTTGGATACTGGAAAATATAAGATCGAAATTGGAGAATGGGAAAGGGAAAGTTGAAGAGGAGCGCGATCCTTTCTCCATCGTTTATTCTCCATCTTCAGTGATTAGGGCTTTAGTTTTGGCCGCCGGAGAGGGCACTCGATTGCGTCCCTTGACTTTGGATCGGCCCAAGCCCATGTTGCCAGTAGCGGGGCGTCCTGTACTCGAACACATCGTCCATTGGCTTCGCGCCCATGGCATCACTAAAATTGCCATTAATTTGCATCACAAGCCCCAAGCCATTACGGATTATTTCGGTAATGGGCGACATTTTGGCGTACAGGTTATCTATTCTTTTGAGGAATCCCTCCTGGGCACGGCCGGGGCTGCTAGGAAGTTGAAAGATTTCCTTCAGGGCACTTTTCTGGTGGTCTATGGCGATGTGCTTACCAACCTGAACCTAACTACCTTGCTTGAATTTCATCGTCACAAGCAAGGTGCTATCACCATGGCTCTATATAGGGTGGATAACCCCTCCGCGTGCGGATTAGTGGGACTGGATAAAAACAGTCGCATCATCCGTTTCGTAGAGAAGCCACCCCCCGAGGAAGTGTTTACCAACATGGCTAACGCCGGCGTGCTGGTTGTAGAATCAGGAGTACTATCTCACGTCCCGCCCAATACCTTCTATGACTTCGGCCATAATTTACTGCCCGACCTGCTGGCCAAAGGGGTGCCTCTGTACGGCTATCCCATCCCGGAGACCGCCTATCTGATTGACATCGGCACGCCGGAGAGTTACTGGCGGGCGCAACAGGAATGGGTGCGGGTTCAAGGGCGCGGAAGCGCCTTCTGATATAACGAGCTGAGGAGAAGTAGATATCGAGAGGTGGATGGTGGGGCAAGGATGACAGCGGAACAATGGAAAGAGAAATAAAGCAGAAAGGCAGCGCTATCAATATGTGTAAATGTTATCAGGGTGCCAGCCCCAATTTAAGAACGCAAACGCAAGAGCCGGATATCATAATATACTTTCATCGTCAGCTAATAGGCTTCACATAGTCTTATAGCTGGTGGTCATGTTACCAATTTTATATCAGCTATTACATATCAAGTTAAATGCGACCATCGGGCGGGAAATACTAAAGTAAAAATAACAGTCCGTAGTCATAACGAAGAAAAGGAGAACTTTGAAATCGTTCATGCACTGGAGACAAAATATGATATTCGGGTGAACATGACAGCCATGATGAGTGCCCAGCAATGTATTTTGGGAGCCTTGGCAGGGGCGACATATGTCTCGCTTTTTGGGGGGAGAGTTAATAACATGGGATATAATTGTGTCGATGAAATAAGGAAGGCGCGGGTAGTGATTGACAATCAAAATTTAAAAACTAAAATTATCATTGGATCAACTCGCGAAGTGCTTAATGTTATTGAATGGCTTGCCGCCGGAGCCCATATCGTAACTGTCGTGCCTGACCTTCTTAAAGGAATGATAGTTCATCCTTATAGCAAAGAAACAGTCCAGCAATTTTTAAAAGATGCCGCCAAGGCTGAAGAAGCGCTTAAAGAACCGTGACCTGGTGAAATCATTTTGTTTTCGCTCTGGCGAGGCAATCCTTTGGTGGGTGCTGATAAGTCTTCTTTCCATTTCATGGATTGGCAAACATTCTTTTCTCGCTCTATCGCTCGCTATATTTGGGGGATTGGTTATTGGCATTTTTATAACCCTTTTTGGAAAATTTAAAGGACAGGCTTCAGGAAGCTGGGCGCTCTGGGTTGAGCCGGCTATAGTTTTGCTATTTTCGCCGGCCTTACTTTTTCCAAGCCAAGAGCGCCTAATTTTTTTTCCAGGAATTTTTATTGTCTTTTTTTTTCATTTTATTATTAGGAAAAGATTTGTTGAGCTTAACCCTGCTCTTATTCCTGTAGCTTTGCTCTTGATAATGGTGCTGGTAAGTATTTATGCAACCTATGATATTCAGCAGAGCTTGCCCAAGGTTGCGGGTGTTCTTTTAGGTGCGATGGCTTTCATCTCTATTAGCAATTCAGCTCTATCTCGCCATCAAGTGATAGTAATTATCGCCGCCTTCATTTTTGGTGGAGTCGGGTTGGCTGGCATGGGCTTAATAGGGACTCAATGGATAAGTAAATTCCCCTATATTGGTAAAATTACTTCCCACCTTCCGGTTATTATCAAGGGGCTAAAAGGAGCTGAAGAAGGTTTCCAGCCGAATGCCATTGCCGGAAGTCTAATTCTTTTTGTACCTCTTCAGATTGCCCTGGTCTATCGCTTTTTACGCCACGGTTTTGCTTATCGTTATATGAAAGCCGTTTTTGCCATATTGCTTGCTTCCCTTCTAATAACCGGTGGAGTAATCATTTTAACCCAATCTCGTGGGGGCTGGTTGGGATTGGCAATGGGGCTTTTAATTCTTTTAGCCTGGAGCTCCTATCCAGGAAAATGGATAAGTGGTATTGCTTTTATTTTAGGAACGGCCGCTATGCTCTGGATAGGCCCGAAAAAAGTTGGCGATTTTATGATATCAGCTATAGGCGGTACAAGTGGGATTGGTGGTTCTCTTCAAGGGAGGATCGAAGTATGGAGTCGAGCGATATATGGAATAGCAGATTTTCCTTTTACGGGAATGGGCATGAACACTTTTCGAAAAGTTGTCCATGTCCTTTATCCTCTTTTTCTTGTCGCTCCCGATACAGACATTGCCCACTGTCATAACCAGCTTCTTCAGACCGCCCTAGACCTTGGGATTCCTGGACTTGTGGCCTATGTGATGTTGCTGTCTACGGGAATTACGATGGGCTTATTTATATGGCGGCGTTCTCAAGATCCTTGGTTCCGCAGCATAGCCCAGGGGCTGGTTTGCGGAATTATTGCCCAGCAGGTCTTTGGAATAACAGACGCCATCGCCTTGGGAGCGAAGTTCGGCATTTTTTTCTGGGTGGCGTTGGGGATTCTGGCAGCTATGTTTTGTTTGACCAAACAGGAGATGACTGAACAAAAGAAAATGCCTGCTTGATGATGGAAGGGCTTTATGAACCCCAAGGTTTCTATAATTATGCCTTGCTTGAATGAGGAAAAGTTTATTAGTCGGGCGATTGAGAGTCTTATAACGTTAAGTAGTATGGAGTCAATAAGCTCTGAATTAAAAGAGGATGAGGTAAATCCATTCAGGGAAGGGGCATTTGAAAAAAAAGTTGTACATGATGATTACTTCCTTGAGAATTGCGAGCTTATTATCGTTGATGGCGGGAGTACTGATAGGACATGTGAGGTTGTACGCGAATATATCGATGGCCCAAAATCACAAGAGCTTGGAATAAATGGGAAAGTGCGGTTGCTTAACAATCCTGGTAGAGTCCAGAGTCAGGGGCTCAATGCGGGAATAAAAGAGGCTAAGGGCGAAATAATCTGCCGGGCAGACGCCCATTGTATTTTTCCATTAGGATATGTGAAGCGGTGCGTTGAACTGCTTGAGGCAACGGGAGCCGCAAATGTCGGAGGGATGATGGTGCCTGTGGCAAATGGACCTTATCGGGATTTAGAGCCGGGGCATACGTACCAATCTGGTGTCTCGGGGGGATGCTTTCGGAGATTAGGACAAGTGATAATCTCTCGAGCTTTGAGACATCCCTTGGGAGCTGGGGACGCTAAGTGGCGCCTGGGCAGATACGCGGGTTTTGTTGATACAGTCTATCTCGGCACATTTCGGCGCGAAATTTTCGATGAGGTTGGTCTATATGACGCCAATTTAAAAACAAACGAAGATGCCGAACTGAATTTGCGAATCCTAAAGGCAGGGAAACGGATTTATCTTGATAGTTCGATTCAGGTTCAATATTTTCCCCGGGAGACATTGAAAAAATTAGCCAAGCAGTATTTTAATTATGGCCAGGGCCGCTGTTATACGACACTAAAGCATAAAAAGTTTACCAGCTTAAGGCAGGTGGCACCATTAGCGGTCGTGGCTGGACTTTTGGTTTCAATTATGGGAGCAGTTTTTGAGCGCTGGTTACTGATTTTCCCTTTGATATACGCCGTTGGGCTTACAGGGATAGCGTTTTTAAGCAGGGAAAGAGGAAATATTAAGTCGGAAGGAAGGTGCAGTTCAATTTCATTTTTAGTAAAATTGGGGATGGCGGCAGCATGGGCAATTATTCACGTGAGCTGGGGATTAGGTTTTTGGAAATATCTAATCCTTAGAAAATGATTGGCGGCGTGAAGGTTTTGCCTTTTGAGGGAATCGAGAGAAACGATAGGCAGAAAAAAACCTTTTTTGGGAAGCTGGGGCTCCAGGTCACTTCTAAAAATGTTACTGGGGATTGCCCTTAGCTCCGTAACACTCTGGTTAAGCTTTCGGAAACTAAATTGGCGGGCGGTTGGGGAGACTTTCGGCAGCGTAAATTTCTTATGGATAGCTGGAGCAGTTGGATTAAGCCTCTTGATGGTCTATGTTTTAGGGTGGAGGTGGAAAATCTTGCTTATGCCCAGAGAAAAGCTCAGTCTGTGGAGCTTATTTCGCCTCAATATAATCGGGCAATATGTAAATATTCTTACGCCCTGGCGGTTCGGGGATATAGCCAGAGCTTATCTGGCGTCAAAGGAAGCGCAGAAATCGCCCGCCTTTATAATGGGGACAGTTGCTGCTGAGAAAATCCTCGATTTTTTAGTCCTTATGGTTCTCTGGTGCATAGCTCCCATATTCTTGAGTATAGGCGTAAAAGCCGGAGAAAATAAGGTGGCTGGGATTTTGCTTTTCACTGGTATTGCGACCATAGGATTCTTTTCTTTATATCCCGGTATTTTGGTTAAAATTGCCGCCAGAGTAGTTGGGCTGATCCCCGACAAAATTGGGCGGCCGATTCTTGATTTCGTGCGTGAGGGAATCGAGGCCTTTGGGCAGTTAAAAAGCCCGAAGATATTATTCTCATTCACCCTAATTACATTTATTTTGCTCTTAGGACAGATTTTAACTAATCTGTTAGTATTTAAGGCGCTTGGGATTAATCTTGCCTTGTGGCCGTCTCTTCTGGTTTTCATGGCTATTCAAGTTGGGAATATCCCACCTTCAGTGCCAGGAAAACTTGGTATATTTGAGTATGCAGTGATCCTGGCTTTATCGGCTTTTCCCTTGTCGCGGGAACAAGCATTTAGCTACGCGATTGTGTTACACGCTGTCGCTTATGTTCCAAAGATTTTGCTGGGCGCGGCGCTTATCGGTGCATATTTCCTAAGAAAATAATTAAAATTTAGAATCAAGAATATGCCTTTTTTTCAAAGATTCATGGCCCGAAGGCGCGCCCTTATCATAGGCACGGGGCGTGGCGCGGAATTTATTATTAAGACCCTGGAAGAAAAAGCTAAAAATTTATTCAATATCGTTGGCTTGGTAAGCGCAGGCTTGGTTGAAAAGAGATCTACTATTATGGGAAAACCAGTTTTAGGCGGGTCGGATGATATAAAAGCGCTTATTCAGCAACATAAGATTGACGCCTTAATTATAGCTGCTAAGATTAATGACGAATTGGTTCGTTTTTTGCCCGCTTGCTATGAAATGGGCGTCGATGTTATTCCGATGACAGCTCTTTATGAACGTCTAACTGGTAGGGTGCCAATAAATTATATTGATGAAACTTGGTTTTTCGAGCTTGTTGATAAGAATTCTGGTATGGATACTTTTTCATCCAAGATAAAAAGATTCATTGACATTTCTGTTTGCACGCTGGGGCTGATTTTTTTTGTCTTAATTTTCCCTGTAATTGCAGCCGCTATATATATTGATTCGCCAGGGCCTATTTTTTATAAGCAGAAAAGGGTAGGACAGGGGGGACGCGTTTTTTCTATCTATAAATTCAGGTCGATGAAACCGGATGTCGAAAAGGGAAATCCGGTTTGGGCTGAGAATAACGACCCTCGCGTGACAAAAGTTGGCCGAATTTTACGGAAAACATACATCGATGAGCTTCCCCAATTTCTGAATATATTAAAGGGAGATATGAGCTTAGTAGGACCGCGTCCCGAAAGGCCGGAGCTTGTTGAAGAATTGGCCTTGGAGATACCTTTTTTTAAGATGCGCCATGCTGTAAAACCAGGCATGGCCGGATGGGCATTAGTTAAGCAAGGCTATGCGTCCAGCAAAGAAGAGGCGGCAATAAAGCTTGAATATGATTTATACTATATCA
>Ga0209102_1000934_pt1 | contig 17072 bp, 15 predicted proteins | sample ConPoolayeHmetaG_FD_185483 | JGI IMG/M metagenome (GOLD analysis project Ga0209102, IMG submission 185483) | Hot spring microbial mat communities from California, USA to study Microbial Dark Matter (Phase II) - Cone Pool mat layer H metaG... ...
GAATCATATTGTCCTTTTTCTTTTTCAAACCAACCTGGTCGGACATGAACTCACAATGAGCTCAACCATCGAAAAGGCCAGGAATTAGAGAAATTACTTCGAGCGTAACTGGCTTCATAAATGCTTGGGCCTTTTTTATTAAGGAAGGTTCTATCTTCTCTCGACAGCTTATTGGCTCCAGTTCCTCATTTGATAATTTCTCATTATTTCGTAGACCAGAGCATGCCGGCTTATAAATAGAGGCCAGAGCCAAGCCCTTGCGCTGCAGAACTTAAAATTATATATAAGGCCTCTTAATTGGCCAAAGAAATCATCCTTCTCCTCCCGATGTAGAGAGAAGAAAGGATGAAAACTTTTAACCTGCTGTACTGCAGCACTGCCCTACTTTTTATGGCAGTGCTGCAGTACTTTTCTTATTTGCTACTTCCACCCGGAGCAGGAGCTGGTGCTGGGGCTCCTTCTCTTCTTTCTCTGGTGAATTTGGAGATAGCAGCAAAAGCGTCTTTAATCAAGACCGCCGCACATAAAACTAGAAGGGCAGCGATTATACCCGTAAGCCAGTCACCAATAGCCCGGTCTGTAGTAATCCCTGGAGTAGTGAAAAAATGTTTAATTGTTCCATAGGAAATCCATATAGCCGCCGCAATCGTAGTTACAAAGAGGAAGATTGAAGGCACAAGAGTATATTGATATCTCTTTCGCTCATAAGCCAGCCAGCAGGAGGCGATAAGCAAGGCCATGGAAGCTAACATCTGGTTGAAGGCACCACCTAAAAACCAAAGTTGGGCAAGAACACCCGTGAAACAGAAAATAGCAAAGATAATAAGAGTAAAAATTGTATTGAAGTGCACATTTTTAAAGATAGGCCAATATTCTCCAAGCCATTCTGATCCATAAAGGCGCATAAAACGCACACCGAGATGGATGAGAGTTAAACCGATAACCGCAAACATGATGTTTCCAAAAACTGCTGCGTGACTTGCAGGGACGCCAATAGTTGTAAAAAATTTAGCAGCTCCCTGAGCGAAAACTAACCCTGCTCCCTTTTTAAAGACATCAGAAAATCCTTCGTAGCTTCCGTAGGCTGTCACAGCAATAATTAATGCCAGCAGTCCCATGATCATTTCCAGCAGCATAGCTCCTCCTGCGACAGGCATGGTATCCGTCTCTTTTTCGATCATGCGGGCTGTACCCGAGCTGGAAACCAGAGAGTGCCAGCCAGAGATGGCCCCACACATCATAGTGACAAAGAGGATTGGCCAAAGTGGGTTATTCCCCCACCAGAATGATTTGAAAGCAGGGAAATTCCCTACTGAAGGATTCCAGAAAAGTATGCCCAAGCCAATCATAATCATGCCAATAAAGACTACCCAGAACCCTAAATAGTTAATTGGTTGAGCCCAACGCCAAATTGGGAGAACTGAACCAAAATAGCAGAAGACCAAAACAGCGATAGTCCAAATAAATCTGGCCTGGTTTACTTCACCAAAAACAATGGGCGGTTTATCTCCTCCGCTAATTGCCTTAAAGAGGGTTTGCACCGGCCCAAGATTGGTAATGAAGAAAATACCGATAAAAGTTATAACCACTGTTATTAAAGTAGAAGTGATAATGGATTGCTTCCATTTGTAAATCATTTGGCTAAATAGAAGACCCATAAAAATCCAAATAAGTATCCCGAGAGGAGCATGCGGTTGACTTAGATTTCCAGCGAGGAGCAGAGCAAAAGCCCCGAAGCCGAACATAAGATTGAAATAAATGAATATGCTAATATAGGTTCTTGCTCTCGGAGATATCAGAGTATAACTCATTCCTCCTAAACTCATTCCTTCTTTTCTTATAGCCACCATGGCTGCAGTGTAATCGTGAACCCATCCTATAAAAGCTACACCTAACATTAAATACAATAGTGCTGGTAACCACCCCCAGTTGGCAGCGATAGTTGCTCCCACGATAGGACCTAAGCCACAAATTGATTTGAATTGAAAGCCGAAGAGAACGTTTTTATTGGCGGGCATAAACTCTACTCCGTCCATATACATGACGGCCGGAGTGGCTTTTTTCGGGTCAGGCTGGACTACTTTGCGGTCAAGATATTTGCCATAAGTGTGATAAACGAGAAAAACCCAGACAATACCTAAAATCAAAAAAATTAGAGAAGTCATTTTTTTACCTCCTCTGGGTTAAATTTTATTTTTTGTTTTTGTTCCCAGATTAAAAGATATAACGATCTTCCCCATCCTAATTTAAGCGATATGGCAAAAGATTATCTTCTTTTTCACCTCCTTTCTCGGTTTAATTTATGGCTAGGATTTTTTTGGCTTATAATTGACATAAATAGTAAAAATTGTCAATAAAAATTTTTATTGACTTAATTTGTCAATAATTTATAATGTCCATGAGCTTAAAGTAAAAGGGGGGAAGGAGGGAAAATGGCTAAGGAAGCTGAAATACCCGAGGGAAAAAAAGAAGGATTTTTCAAGAGATTTGGCAAATCTGCTCGTGAGCTGATTTATGGAATGGCCGTCCATGATACGGCTCGTTTCGCCCTAAAGACCAGAGGAAGCATGGAGCACCTTTTTATTCTCATAACCATGGGTGACCTATTAGGAGTTCCCATATTACCGCCTTATTACTCCCTAAGGATTCTACCCTATGTAGTTCCCCAGATTGCCACTTGGAAACGAAGAATGTTGCGGGAAAGAGATATTACTGATGCCTTAGCTTAAAAATAAATGAGTTCGCCGAGCGCATAGCGGTAAGCGCAAAGCTGGAAAGGGAGGTGTGCCATTTCACTAGCAAAAATTTTTGAACAATATCCAGACCGTAGATATATCATGTTTGGGGGAAAAGGCGGTTTAGGGAAAACCACCTTTTCGGCAGCCACAGCTTACTATTTAGCCAAAAAGGGTTATAAAGTATTGGTTTTTTCTGTTGATCCACAAGCTTCCCTTAGCGACATTTTTGAGAAAGATATCTTTGGCAAAGGGGCCGTGGAGATTATGCCTAACCTTTACGCTCAGGAAATTGATGCTGATCGGCGCATAAAGGAATATCAGGAAGAGATTCGGCAAAAGATTTTGGATATGTATGGTTTAGATAAGATTCCGGCAGAGATCGAAAGCTATATTCAAGCCGCGGCTGCTGAACCAGCGATGGAAGAGAGCGCTATTTTTGATGAGGTGGTTGATATAGTAGTTAAAGGTGGATATGATTACTATATTTATGATCTTGTTCCTTTAGGACACGCCCTCTACTACCTCTCTATGGCCTCCGTTTATGATGCCTGGATTGATAAAATAACACATCTGCGGGAAGAGATGCGCGAATATGACCAGGTAGTAGCTATTGTCAAGCGCCAAAAAGAAGTGGAAGAGGATAAGATCTTAAATGAGCTATTGTGGATTAAAGATCGCATCAACAAATCCTCGAGCATCTTGACCGATAAACAAAAAACAGCTTTTTTCTTCGTCCTTGTTCCAGAGGAGATTATTATTCGTGATACCCAAAAAGCTGCTCAGTTATTTGCCAAGTTCGATGTCCCTTTGAGTGGATACATTATTAATCGCGTAATTCCGCCGGAGCTGAAGAACCAAGAGATTCCTGAGTATTTAAGAAATCGGATAGTGATGCAAGAGAAGTACCTGCAGCTAATTCAGCAAACTTTCGGCAATGAAATTCTGGCTTCTGTTCCGGAAATGGAAAGAGACGTCACCGGATTACCAATGATCGAAAAGATGGCCCAGGCCATGTTTGGCAATGGAGGAAAACTATGAGCAGCATAACTATAAGTATGACGGATTATGTGAAAAAACATCCCCAGATAAAATATATTTTTTTCGGGGGCAAGGGCGGTGTGGGCAAGACCGTAATGGCCGGAGCGGCTGCTTTATGGTTTGCGCGGCAAGGGAAGAAAACCCTTTTGGCCTCGACCAATCCAGTCCATAGCTTAAGTAACCTTTTAAACCAAGACGTCTTCGGTAAACCTGTCCTTATCTGTGACGAAAAAAACTGTTATGCTTTCGAAATCGATACTAAAGATTCGATTGAACGTTCTAAACGGGAAATCAGAGAAAAAATTAATTGGTTTTTGAAATTCGCTGACATAACCATCAAAGCTGAAGAATTCGTCGAGTCAGCCACCATGAACCCTGCTTTTGAAGAGTCGGCAATGTTTGAGAACATGCTGGATTTGATGTTTAAAGACGAATATGAGGTTTATGTATTTGATACAGCACCGACGGCCAATGCTCGTCGACTTTTAGGCATGTCCAAAGTCTATTCTCTGTGGGTAGAGAAGATGATGAAAAGTCGGGAAGAAGCCAGAGCCCTGCGGAAAGCCCTTTCCTTCTCCAAAAAAGAAGAAAAAGATCCGCTGATGGACTACTTGTTGCAATTTAAAGATCGGATGGCTCAGGCGCGGGTACTCTTGACTAATCCTGAGCTAACCGCTTTTTTCTTTGTTACCCTTCCAGAAAGCTTGCCTATCGCCGTAATTACCCGCTTTATCCAGTGGTTCCATGATTTTGGCATCCCTGTTGGGGGAGTAATTGTTAATGGCTTAATCGATAAACAAACGGTTAAGGATGACTCGCCAGAATTCGTGCGCAACCGGGTAAAGATGCAGGAAGAACATATGGAAGAAATTTGGCAAAAATTTGGCGATGGTGTTCGTTCAATAGTCCCTCTCTTTGAAACGGAGATTCAAGGCCCAGCAATGTTACACCGCTTGGCTGACCGTCTCTTTAGTTGAAAGCCTAATAAGAAAGTGTAGTGGGGCGTAAGCCCCACTTTTTTTATTCCTTGCGCCTGGTCAATTTTTTTATTAAGATAGGGCGAAAATAAATAAAAATAATTAAGCAAGCAGGGAGCTGAAACAGTAAGTTTCGTAGGGCAAGCCTTTATGGCTTGCCAAGTAAAGCAAGGGCCAAGCCCTTGCCCTACTTCATCATCTTCCATGCCCCTTTTTATCAAAATAGCCGACTGTCAGTTACGAGCCGGTCTCGAAAGTGAGCGGATGGGAGATTAAGCGCGAGGGTTTTCATCGTCCATGAGTAAAAAAACTGTCATGAGAAGTTATTGATATAATATTGGGGAGGCAAATCATAATGAGGGAACAGAAGATGGGCAAAGAAGTACCTTTGGAAAAATTGCGCTGGCGATGTCCTTTAGACCTACTTCCGTTTAATAATACTGATGAAATTTCCCCTTGTACAAATATCATAGGCCAAGAAAGGGCTTTGCGGGCTATTCGGCTGGGCCTGGAGATGGATAGCCTGGGATACAATATTTTTATAGTTGGTTTGGTAGGAACGGGGCGTACCACGACAATAAAATGTCTTTTAGAAGAAATTGATAAAAGCGGTAAAATTCCTGATGATATTTGCTACGTAAATAATTTTAAAGATCCTGATCAACCTAAATGTATTTGTTTGCCAGCAGGACAAGGGAAATTATTTAAAAAAGATATGGAAGCCTTCCTGGAGTCTCTAAAGAAAAATATACCCCTCATTTTTGAAGGAGAAGAATATCAAAAGCAAAAAAGGGAGTTAGTAGAAAGACACCGAGAAAGAGAAAAAAGCATAGTGAAAGAATTCGAGAACCGGGCCAAGAAAGAAGGCTTTACAGTCGCCCAGGTGCAAGTAGGACCCTTTACCAGACCAGATGTTGTCCCAGTAGTGGCGGGAAATGCCATCTCTTTGGAGCAATTAGAAAACCTGGTTGATCAGGGACAATTCCCGAAAGAAAGTTTTGAGCAATTGAAAGGGAAATATAGCCAGTTGAGTGCGGAACTGGAGCAGGTTCTAAAAGAAACGCGCAAATTAGAAAAAGTAATTCAGGAAGAATTGGCTGCTTTGGATAAATCAGCCATCTCGCATTTAGTGCGTGGAGCTCTCGAAGATATTAAAGAAAAATATACTCAACCTAAAATCCAAAGTTATTTAGCCGAGGTTCAGGAGGCTGTTTTAGAAAACCCTAGCCGTTTCTTGCCCAAACCGGAACCACCTCAACTTCCTATCCCCGGGCTAATTCCTCCTCCTACAGTAGATCCATTTACCGAATTTCAAGTAAATGTCTTAGTGGACAATTCAGAAACCAAAGGAGCACCAGTTATAATTGAAACTTCGCCCACCTACCGCAATTTGTTTGGCACTATTGAAAGGAACATCGATCGCTTGGGGGGATTGTGGCGCACAGACTTTACTAAAATAAAATGTGGATCTTTCTTGCGCGCAAATGGCGGATATCTGGTGCTCAATGCTCTTGATGCTTTTATCGAACCCGGGGTATGGGTAGCTTTAAAGAGAACGCTGCGCAACCGCACCTTAGAGATGCAGTCCTTTGATCCTTTTTATCTTTTTGCCAGTTCAGCGATTAAACCAGAGCCAATAGAAGTAAAAGTCAAAGTGGTCATGATCGGCGATGCCTATCTTTACTATACTCTTTATGCCGTTGATGAAGATTTTAAAAAGATCTTTAAAATAAAAGCAGACTTTGACACGGTAATGGATAAAAAAGAAGAAACTTTGTTGCAGTATGCCACCTTTATTCGCAAGATCTGTCATGATGAGAAACTTTTACCCTTTGATCGGAGCGGAGTGGCCGCGGTTATCGAATATGGCGTAAGGCTGGCTGGCCGCCAGAAAAAACTTTCTACGGAATTTCATAGGATAACTGATATTCTAAGAGAAGCCAGCTATTGGGCGAAAAAAGAAGGGAGTAACCAAGTTACTGAAAAACATGTAGAGCAAGCTATAAATGAAAAGATTTACCGCTTAAAGATGATTGAAGATAAAATTCAAGAAATGATTATGGATGGCCTGCTCTTGATTGATGCCGATGGAGCTAAAGTGGGCCAAGTGAATGGTCTTTCTGTTTATGATACTGGGGAATACGCTTTCGGCAAGCCTTCACGAATCACAGCTAAAACCTCTATGGGCAAGGCTGGCATTATTAACATTGAGCGAGAAGCGGACCTCTCGGGAAGAACTCATAATAAAGGAGTGCTTATCTTGGCCGGATATCTAAGGGGTAAATATGCTCAAGATAAACCCCTGACCCTAACGGCCAGTCTCGCCTTTGAACAGTCTTATAGCGGGGTAGATGGTGATAGCGCCTCCTCTACGGAAGTTTATGCTATCCTTTCTGGCCTGGCTAACCTGCCTCTGCGTCAGGACATTGCTGTCACGGGGTCAATCAATCAAAATGGAGAAATCCAACCTATTGGTGGGGTAAACCAAAAAATCGAAGGCTTTTTTGATGTCTGCCGAAGCCGGGGTTTAACTGGAAAACAAGGGGTGATAATTCCTTATCAAAATGTAGAAGACTTGATGCTTCGTAAGGATGTAGTGGCAGCCGTAGCCGAAGGGAAATTCCATATTTATGCTATTAAAACCGTCGATGAAGGAATGGAAATTTTGACTGGTGTACCGGCCGGAGAGAGAAAAGAAGATGGCTCATACCCTGAGGGAACAGTGAATTATTTGGTGGATCAAAAGTTAAAAGAATTAGCCCTAAAGATAAAAGAGTTTGAAGCAGAGAGTGAAAAAAAATAAATAAGGAGAGATAAAGTTGAGTGAAGATTTAAAAGAAAAAACGCAAAAGACGGCTGAATTATATTTTAAAGATACTACGGGGGAACGTCCTTATGATTTATGGCGTTCTTTTGACAAAGAGTTGGCCAAAGAAATTTCCCTATTCTATACAGGCAAATTGTATGCACGAGAAAAAATTCCTCATCCTCTGCGCCAATTAGTTACCGTGGCTGCTTTAACTGTCTTGGAAAGAAAAGAGGAACTAAAATTGCACCTGCACGCGGCCTTAAATGTGGGTTGCCGTCCCCAGGAGATCGCAGAAGTTATTTTTCAAATGGCTACATACGGAGGCGTGCCAGTGGTGAACTCAGCCTTAAAAGTTTTTCGTAACGTCTTACAAGAGCGTGGCCTTTGGCCGATAAAAAAAGAGTAATAAGAGAATATCGGAATAATGGAATAATGGAGTTATGGAATAATGAAAAAAACAGAATAACCATAGAAATATTCGAAAAATTCCTTTCCGTCCCCATTCCCCTACCCCAGTATTCCAGTATTCCAATATTCCATTATTCCCAGTCCTTATTGGATCTCCTTATTAACTTCTTTGAATGTCTCATCGAGAATAGCCACCATTTGATTAATCTGCTCGTGGGTGATAATAAATGGCGGAGCAAGGAGAAGATGGTCTCCTTTTAGACCATCTACTCCGCCACCTCCCGGGTAATTAATCAAACCTTTTTCAAAAGCTCGCTGCCCAATTATAGTATTTATTTTCTTTTGTGGGGGGAAAGGTTCTTTAGTATTTTTATCTTTTACAAATTCAATTCCGGCAAAAAGGCCTTTGCCGCGAATGTCCCCAACAATATTATGCTGGTGCAATGATCTCAAGGCAGTGAGAAAATATTCGCCCATTTGAGCAGCTCGCGAGATAAGGTTGTGCTTTAAGAGATAATCGATGACTGCGCAGCCAATGGCGCAAGAGAGGGGATTTTGGCTGTAAGTATGCCCGTGAATGAAGGCGCCCGACCCCTCTTTAATGGTGCGGTAGATTTCTTCCTTTACAATTACTGCCGCTATGGGTGTATAGCCGCTGCTTAATCCTTTGGCGGCAACGACCATATCCGGAACAACTTGCCAATGGTCAATTCCAAAATTTTTCCCTGTTCTGCCCACTCCGGTCATTACTTCATCGGCGATAAATAAAATATCATAGCGGTCACAAATTTCGCGAATTTTCTGGAAGTATCCATCTCGGGGGACTAAGACTCCGGCGGTAGCTCCCACAATGGGTTCGGCAATAAAAGCGGAAATTGATTCTGGCCCTTCATAAAGGATGGTCCTTTCTAAATCTATGGCGCATTCTAAAGCACAATTTTCAGGTTTAAGGCCAAAAGAACAGCGGTAACAATATGCGGGCTGAATGTGCGGAGTATGTTGGAGAAGGGGTAGATATAAATGGCGCCGGCCTGTATGACCAGAAAGAGCAAGAGCTCCCAAGGTATTTCCATGATAACTTGTCCAGCGCGAGATCACTTTATATTTACCCGGTTTTCCTCTCTCTACTTGATATTGCCGAGCCATTTTTATCGCTGTCTCAACCGCTTCTGAGCCTCCCGAAAGGAAATAAACTCGGGAAAGGCCAGGCGGAGCTAGCTGGACTAATTTAGCAGCCAAATCAATGGCCGCCTGGCTGGTAAATTGTGAGCTATGGGCAAAAGAAACTTTTTCTGCTTGGTGAATCATCGCTTCCGTAATTTCTTTTACTCCGTGGCCGATCGTAACAACGGCCGCCCCTCCAGAGCCATCGATATATTTTTTGCCATTTCGATCAAAAAGGTAAATTCCTTCTCCCCGTTCAACCACAGGATAGAACTTTTGCAAATTACGGGGAAATATATGATTTTCTGTTTGATTCATCTAATACCTCCTTTTTTCGAGTCCTTTGTAAAAAAGAGGGGAGAAAAATTAAATTCTTTAGTGCCCATTTTACCTCGAGGCCAATTTGGATTTCAATTTATAAAAAATCTTCTTACTCCCCTCTTTTTTAAAGAGGGGTAGGGGGAGATTATACCCTTCTTTTTTAAAGGGAGGCGGGGGAGATTATGCCACATTTTCTGAGAGAATGTGTCGTAATGGCTAGAAAAGACAAAGGGCAGGCATGAGGCAGGGCGGGGGCAGGCATGAGTGAAGAAGCATCGGCGGGAGAAGAAGTTGTTCAAAATTGACCAATGATTTTCCGCAAAGGAGGGCGGATAGTTAAAATAAGCAATATGGTTAAGATTCTAAATCCGCCCGTCCCCATAGAAGATCCACTGCCTCATGATTCTGAATGAATGCCTGCCTCTCGCCTGCCTCAGGTCACTTCACCAAATGTTAGCTATTTATTAATTATGCCACAGTCTCTAAAGAGGGGTCAGGGAAGATTATTTCCTTTAGATTGAAAATTAATTCCAAAAATTTTATACTCACCGGAAATGGCTAACTAATTTTCAAGGGAGGAATGAAAATGAAACCGACTATTGGTTTTGTGGGTTTAGGAACCATGGGCAAGTGGATGGCATTTAATTTGATTAAGGCAGGATATCCTTTATATTTTTATGCCCGGCGCAAGGAAGTAATTGATGAAGTATGTGCCCAAGGTGGCCAGGCTTATCAGACAATTCGGGATTTAGGCCAAGCTGCGGAATGGATTATTTTTTGTCTACCTGATACAAAGACAGTAGAGGACGTTTTATTTGGCCAATCAGGAATGGCCGAAGTGTTAAAACCTGACCAGATGGTAATTGACTGTGGGACTATCCATCCTTTAAAAACTAGGGAATTTGCTAAGGCTCTTAAAGAAAAAGGAATAATTTTCTTAGATGCTCCTGTTTCTGGGATGGAAGCCCGGGCCAAAGCCGGAACACTTACGATCATGGTTGGTGGGGAGCAGTCTGCTTTTCAAAAAGCAAAGCCTGTTCTCGAAGCAATGGGCAATATTATTATTTATGCTGGGCCATCAGGAAACGGGCAAATGATGAAGCTAATCAATCAAATCATGTTCAATATTCAATGTGCCGCCATAGCTGAACTTCTGCCTCTGGCGGTTAAAATGGGCCTTGATCCAGAACAGACTATCACTGTGGCCCGTACAGGCACAGGGCAGTGTTTTGCCTTAGAAAATTTTGCCCCTTTAATCTTAAAGAGAGACTTTGGCCCAGGCTATCCCATGGCCGATGCTTATAAGGATATGGTGCACATAGCAGAAATTAGTAGCCATAACCGTATTCCCTTGCCTGTCACAGCGGCAGCCACGATGACTTATCAAATGGCCCTTGATCAAGGGCTGGGTAGAGAAAATAAAGGAGCCATGATTAAAGTCTGGGAAAAACTTTTGGGCGTGGAAGTAAAAGGAAAGAGTAATTAGGACGCAGATAGACGCAGATTTCATGGATTAAAAATAAATTTTAAAAAATAAATTTTATCTGCGTTTATCTGCGCAAATCTGCGTCCAATTATTAATCAAAATTAAAGGCTACTTTTCCATGCTGGGCATTCATGGCTACCTGGAAGGCCTCGGCATATTTTTCCGGAGGATAGCGATGAGTGATAACTTTCTCTAAGTCAACTTTTCCCGATTGAATTAAATCGATAACTTGATACCAAGTGCCATACATTTCTCGGCCTGTTATGCCAAAAAGTTTAGCTTCTTTGTACATAATATTCGTCGGGACTTCCAATTGAATTGGTTTAGCAGCCACGCCAATGATCACAAAAGTCCCACCTTTTCTAAGAATCCGCAGGCCCTGGTCATAAGCTTTCTGTTGCCCAGAAATCTCTAAGACCATGTCAACTCCCAAATCATTTGTTTCCTCTAAGATAATTTTTTCTAGGGGATCTTTTTCGGCATGAAATGTTTTCGTCGCCCCAAATGATTTAGCCATCTGCAAGCGATTTTCGCTAATGTCTACAGCATATATCCGGGAGGCGCCATAAGCAACAGCAGCTTGGACTGCAAATAGACCAATTGGCCCGCAGCCAAAAATGGTCAGTTTTCTTCCGGAAACAATTCCTTGGGAAAGTCCATGAACAGCAACTCCACAGGGCTCCATCATGGTAGCTACCGGGATGGGGATCTCTTTAGGAATTTTTACAGCGCAAGGTTCAGGCAGAACGGCATACTCCGAAAAGATTCCCTGGCTATGTACTCCATACACTTTCATATACTGACAAATATGACGCTGGCCAGTAAGACAGAGATAACAATTGTCACAAGGAATATGAGTTTCTCCAGCAACATGATCTCCTGGCTTTAAATTGCGCACTTCCTTACCTACTTCTATTATTTCACCTGCAAACTCGTGTCCCAAAATATGAGGTAGAGAGGGTACTACTGCTTGGGCCCATTCGCTCCAATTGTAAATATGCACATCTGAACCGCAGATAGCGCCCATTTTTACTTTAATTAAGACCTCTTTAGGTCCAGGCTTAGGAGTTTTAATATCTTTGAGTACTGCTCCCTGGCCCGGATTTTCTTTTAAAATTGCTTTCATTTTTATTCTCCTTATCTATAAAAAATTAGTTACCCAAATCCCCCTTTTCCCCATCCCCCTCTTTTCTAAAGAGGGGTTAGGGGAGATTATACTCCTCTTTTTTAAAGAGAGGTTACGGGAGATTATTTCCCTCTTTTCTAAAGAGGGGTAAGGGGAGATTATTTCCCTCTTTTTTAAAGAGGGATTAGGGGAGATTAGCCCTCTTTATTCTAATGGTTACCCAGTAGAGATTATATTTCTTCATATATCTTTTCTAATACTTCTTCGATATTTTCTAAAATTTCATTATTAGAAAACCTCAAAACTTTGATTCCTAAAGCATTAAGATAATCGTCTCTTTTCTTATCTTTTTCCACTTCTTCATCAAAATAATGTTGGCCGCCGTCAATTTCAATTGCCATCTTTGCTTTTGGACAATAGAAATCAACGATATAGTTGCCTATTATTCTTTGTCTATATATTTGTAGGCCTTTTAATTGTTTTTTTCTTATTTTTGCCCAAAGCAATCTTTCGGCACTGGACATATTTCTTCTTAGTTCACGGGAGAGTTTTTTTAAATTTAAGTTGTAAAATAATTTGGTATTTTTCATAATCCTTTTTATTAATCCCCCCTATCCCCCCTTTAAAAAAGGGGGGTAAATATTAACCTCCCTTCCCCACTCCCTTCTTTTCTAAAGAGGGGCCGGGGGAGATTATACCCCTCTTTTTTAAAGAGGGGTTAGGGGAGATTATACTCCTCTTTTTTAAAGAGAGGTTAGGGGAGATTATTAAAAACTTCTCATTCCAAACACAATTTGCTTTCATAACATTTTTTCCCTAAACAGTCAAATGAGAGGATTTTTAAAATCTCTTGCAATAATTTTCTACCTTTTTTAAAATGACGCCAGCATAAAAAACCAAGGGGGAGAAGAATGGGAGAGCGAGTAGGAATTGTGGGAGTTTACCAGACTAAATATGAACCCCGTAAAATATTTGATAGTTATCCAGAATTAGTCTTTGAAGTATGCCATAAAGTTTTGGAAGAAAACGGATTAACTATCGAAGATATGGATCAGATTATCACCAACTCTCAAGACTTCTGGGATGGACGGACTATTTCTAATAGAACAGTAAGCGAAGCTTGCGGATCAGTTTTAAGGTCAGAGTCAAAAGTAGCTATGGATGGCAGTTTTGCCGTTTTTTATGCAGCGATACGTATTCTCTCGGGCTGTTATGACTCTTGCCTGCTCGTCTCCCATTGCAAGATGTCCGAAGGGGAGCCTCATTTAATAAATAATGCCATGTTTGATCCGCTTTACCAACGCATTATGGGATTCGATGAGTTATCTACATGTGCCTTACAGGCCAGGAGATATATGTGCAAATACGGAATTACTGAAGAGCAATGTGCGCAAGTAGCAGTGAAAAATTTAGGCAATGGGCAGAAAAATCCCTATGTTCATCGGGGAAAGAAAGTATCCGTGGAGGAGGTGATGAAATCCCCCGTGTTGGCTGACCCCATCAAAGAACTTGAAGCATATCCGATAACTGATGGGGCTTGCGCTATGATTTTAGCCAATGAGGAAAAAGCGCGTAAATGGTCATCCACTCCAGTTTGGATTACGGGTTTGGCCAGTAGATTAGATGCTTTTTATTTGGGGGATCGCGACTTAGCCGAGGTCCTTTCTTTAAGATTGGCTGCTCAAAAAGCATACCAGATGGCTGGAATAACTAATCCTCGTAAGGAAATTGACCTAGTTGAACTTTCCGATTTTTATTCTTATCAAGAGTTGCTTTGGTTAGAGGAAATGGGCTTTTGCCCGCGAGGTGAAGCTGGGAAAATGTTGGAAAAAGGCATTACGCAGATGGATGGAGAACTTCCCGTAAACCCTTCGGGTGGGGTTCTTTCTGGTAATCCAGTAACTGTAGCTGGCGCTGTTCGGGTAGCCGAAGCAGCTCTGCAGCTTATGGGTAAAGCAGGTGCTCATCAGATAGAAGGGGCTAAAAGAGCCTTGGCCCAAGGACATTGCGGTCCGTGTGGACAAGGGCAATGTGTGCTAATTTTAGAGAAAGGAGCTTAAGATTATGGCCCGCAGAGCAAAAAGAAATGTGGCTATTGTAGCTACCGGGCAGACTGATCATCGATCGCGTCGACCGGATGTGAATATCGTGGAGATGATAAACGAAGCTGTGCGGCGATGTCTGGATGATGCGCGAATGACCATGGAAGAAATAGATGCCGTCATCATAGGTAATATGGAGCATTTTGAAGGGGTATTTTATACAGAAATGTGGAGCGTCGATGGGGCGGGTTCTTTTCTCAAGCATGCCTTAAAGGTAACCACGGGAGGAACAACAGGGACATCATTAGCCATGGCAGGATATTATCATGTAGCCTCCGGCCTTTTTGATACGGTTATGACCATTGGTTGGGAAAAGCAATCTGAAGGAGAGACCACGGCGGGTTTGATCTTTCAAGCTGATCCACTTTGGGAAAGAGCCACTATGTCGGGAGCTATCGGTTCTTTTGCGGCTTCAGCCACCGCCTATATGCACAAGTATGGGATTACGGAAGAACAAGCGGCCAAAGTGGCCGTAAAGAATCGGAAGAATGCTTTCAATAATCCTCATGCTCATTTGAAGATGGAGCATACTGTGGAACAAGTATTGAATTCCAAGATGCTGGCTTATCCCATCAAAATGTTGGATATGTGTCCCACTTCTGACGGGGCGTGTGCCATGATTTTTGCTTCTGAAGAAAAGGCTAAAAAGATTTGTCAGAATCCGGCTTGGGTGATTGCGGGGGTCACGCGTCATGATCAGCCATTTGGTGGAGATTTGGAGATGGTCATGAATTTGCGCACTCTGCGCTCCGCAACCGAGGAAGCTTATAAAATTGCCGGTATAAAAGATCCTTTGCGCGATTTAGATGTGGCTGAATTATATGAGCCATGTACTTTTGCTGAGCTTTCTTGGTATGAAGCGGCGGGGTTTTGTGGGCCAGGAGAAGGGGGGAAGCTGATTGATTCGGGAATTACTTACATGGATGGAGAGCTTCCGGTGAATCCTTCTGGAGGAGTACTTTCTACTAATTGTATTGGAGCTACGGCTATGATTAGGGTAGCGGAAGCCGCTATTCAAATTATGGGTAAGGGTGGTAAAAGGCAGGTGCCTAATGTTAAAAAAGCTTTAGCCACTGGTTTTGGAGGAAGCTGGTGGTCTGATGTGGTAATTCTATCGAATACTCCTTGAGGAGGCCTAATAATGGAAAAGAAAAATGAAGAATTGTTGGTGGCGGAATTTAATGCGCAGTTTACTTATAATTATTCTGCCGGTCGTTACGCCAGTTATTTTTTTAAGCAGCTTAAAGAAAACAAGCGTATTATGGGCATAAAATGTCCTAAGTGTAACCGTGTATTTGTGCCTCCCCGGCCGGCATGCGGTTATTGTTATGTTAGGAATGAAGAATGGATCGATTTAGGCGACGAAGGTCTTCTTTGGGGATATACCATTGTGCAATTTCCTTTTTGGGATCCTTTGACTGGAGAAGAACGTCCTATTCCTTACGGGTATGGGTTTATTGAGTTATATGGGGCGGCTAGTCGTTTGCAGCATTTTGTAACAGCTTCTGATCTGCGTAAATTAAAGATTGGCATGCCTATGAAAGCAGTTTTCCGAGAAGAGCGTAAAGGGAATTTAGCAGATATTCTTTATTTTAAGGCTATTGAATAACCATAACAAAAAATTTTAAGGTAGGGCAAGGGCTTGGCCCTTGCCGAATTTGGCCAGCCCTATGAAATAAGAGAAACCAACGAATTTTAGTTTAGACACTTTCACTCAATTATGACCCAGCCTCTGCAGGAATAGGGTGGAGGAGAAGGAGATCAGCAAAAACCTACTGCGGATAAAGAATGACTCTTTTAAGCTATTTAATTAATAAAGGAGGCTATCTATGGAAAATTGGCTTGAAGGATTAGAACCAATTGTAGAGCGGCAGGTTATTAAAGTTCCTTATCGCTACAATATGGGAAAGACGGCCAGTAAATTTTTTACAGAAATTCGTGATCATAAAAAAATATGGGGGATCAAATGCCCTAAATGCCATATAACTTATGTTCCTCCGCGGGCGACTTGCGGGAGATGCTATAGTCTTCTCCAAGAATGGGTGGAGATAAGTGATCAAGGAACTTTAGAGACTTTTACGGTGGTAAATTACTCTACCGCCGTGCAGCCTGTTCCTGCACCATTAATATACGGAATTATTAAACTTGACGGAGCAGATACCGGATTGGCGCATTTGATTGGAGAAACCAGCCCCGAAAATTTGCGGATAGGCATGCGTTTAAAAGCAGTGTTTAAAGATGAACGCAAAGGAAATATGCTGGATATCCTCTATTTTAAACCAATATAAATTTTTTCTCCTTGCTCCCCGTCGTTTTTCTTCTTTTTACCCCCTCCGCCTTGCGCCTTATGCCTTCCGACGGCCGCATTTTTGTGCTTTCGCTCTCTCGCCTTACGCCTCACGCCTCACGGCCTTTTTTCACATTTCCTTCATATAATCCTTATTTAATTCTTCTTCCAAAATTTGGCGATGTTTTAGTTCTTCTTGAGCCAGAGATTCAAACATTTGTTTTGTTCCCGGGTATTTGGCGATTTTGGCTGCCTGGAGGTAAAATTCGTATGCGGACTTTTCTCTTTCCATAGCTAAACGTATGGCTTCTTGGGGGGTAGTCTTTTCGTCAATCATTATGCTCCTCCGCTGTGTTCATTCAGAAATTGCCGATATAGTATAGCCCTTTTCTTTGAGAGCGGCTATAATCGGCTGTAACGGCCGTTTCTCAATACGAAAATAATAAATGCGTTTTTTCCGATCTTTATGGCTGGACATGCCTACGCTAATTATTTCGGCATGATTTTCTTTGAATATGCGCGATACTTCCTCAAAGGCATCGGGATTTTCCCCTAAAATTAAATCTATGCGGGAGCTTGATTTTAATATGCCCATTAGCTCAATAAAGGCTAAAAG
>Ga0209102_1000935_pt1 | contig 17055 bp, 19 predicted proteins | sample ConPoolayeHmetaG_FD_185483 | JGI IMG/M metagenome (GOLD analysis project Ga0209102, IMG submission 185483) | Hot spring microbial mat communities from California, USA to study Microbial Dark Matter (Phase II) - Cone Pool mat layer H metaG... ...
GATCGAAAGCACGCAATTGGCCCTCAGCGGAAGCAAGAACGCATTGCTCCCCTCCCTGGATCTTGTGGCTACGGTACGCAACAACGCCCTTGCCGGCGATGTCAATCCGCTCACCCTTCCCGGGGCGGCGCCGCACAATCCCGACGATATCCTCGTGGGAGGTTACGGGAGAGCGCTGTCCCAGCTCGTTCGCCGCAACTTCCCGGATTACGGCGTGGGCCTGCAGCTGACCATTCCCCTGGGAAACCGGGCCGCCGAAGCCGATTACGCGCGCGACCGCCTCGCCTTGCATCAGCAGGAGCTCCGGCTGCAGCAGCTGGTCAAACAGCTCCACGTCGAGGTCGAAAACGCACTGATCGCCCTGGAACAGGCCCGCGCGCTCCTCGATTCGGCCGAACGCGAGCGGGAATTCCAGGAACAGGCCCTGGCCGCCGAGGAGGAAAAGCTCGCGGTCGGCGCCTCGACCACCTACCTGGTGATTCAATACCAGCGCGATCTGGCGGCGGCGCAATCGGCCGAAGTGGCGGCACAGGCGGGCTGGGTCAAGGCACGGACTGCATTGGACAGGGTCACGGGCGAACTGCTGGCCAGGCAGGGAGTGGAGATATCGAAGATCCCTCGCTAGAGTTCCCCGGCGGTGCATGCCTACATCCGGGGCGGGCACTCGCCCGCAGGCCGTCGGCACGCCGGAAGCGCATGAGATTCACGGCCGTTCGCCGATCCCCATGCCGCCGGCACAAGACACCGCCCTCAGGGCTCGGGCCCCCGAGGCCGGGAGCCGTCGGAACCGTAACGAAAAAGCAGGAGGAATCGAATGAACGCAGGCAAGACCCCCATGGAAATCATGAAAAGCGTCTCTCCTGAAGGAGAGAGGACCTACATGGAGCACAGGGCGGCCATCATGGACAACCCCAGGCTCCAAGCCCTGGACAAGAAGATAAAGCTCCTTATCGGCATCGGGGTGGCGGCTTCGTTGCAATCGACAACCTGCACGCTCATGTGGACCAAGCTGGCGCGGCAAGCCGGGGCGAGCAAGGAAGAAATAGCCGAGGCCATCCTGGTATCGCGCCTGATGAAGGCCGCTACGGTAAACGACACGGCCGCCGACGCCCTGGAATGGCTCGACCGCAATCCATGACAGGCATGGAGCAGGTTTTCGAGATTACGCCTGTACAGCCGAGTATCATGGGCGGACCCCTATGTGCCCGCATTCCCTCCGGCGCTGCGGCACGGAGGCCGAGCCTGAGCGCCGACGCGACGCACGCCGATCCACGTCCAAGGAAAGGGAGCGGCGCGCGGCGCCGCTCCCGAAAGCCGGTGACTGTTTGCGTTGCGATCAGGCGAGGTCGAAGCGATCCAGATTCATGACCTTGTTCCACACCGCTACGAAGTCGTGCACGAATTTCTCGCCGGCGTCATTGCAAGCGTAGACTTCCGCTATGGCTCTGAGCTGGGAGTGGTGGCCGAAGACCAGGTCGACACCTGTGGCGGTCCACTTGAGTTCGCCCGTCTGCCGATCGCGGCCTTCGAACACGCCCGCGTCTTTCGGGGCCGGCTGCCACTCCGTGCTCATGTCGAGCAGGTTCACGAAGAAATCGTTGGTCAGCGTCTGGGGGCGCCCGGTGAAAACGCCGTGCGGGGACTGCCTGAAGTTGGCGTTCAGGACGCGCATCCCCCCGAGGAGAACCGTCATTTCGGGCGCGGTCAGCATGAGCAATTGCGCCTTTTCCACCAGCAACTCCTCGGCTCCCACACTGTATCTGCTCTTGAGATAGTTGCGGAAGCCGTCGTAAATCGGCTCCAGAACGGAGAAGGATTCGACATCCGTCTGTTCCTGCGTGGCGTCCATGCGCCCGGGCGTGAAGGGAACCGTCACCTGGAAACCGGCATTCCCGGCCGCCTGCTCGACGGCGGCGCAGCCGCCGAGGACGATCAGGTCGGCGAGCGATACCTTTTTACCGTCGGTCCGAGCGTGGGCGGCATTGAACTCGCGCTGAATCTCTTCAAGCACGGCGAGCACCTTGCGGAGCTGCTCGGGCATGTTGACCTCCCAATCCTTCTGTGGGGCCAGCCGGATACGTGCGCCGTTGGCGCCGCCCCGTTTGTCCGAACCCCGGAAGGTGGAGGCCGACGACCAGGCGGTATAGACGAGCTGCGAGACGGACAGCCCGGAGGCAAGGATCCTTGCCTTGAGTTCGGCGATCTCTTTCCCTTCGATCAAAGGATGATTCACTGCCGGGATCGGATCCTGCCAGATGAACTCTTCGGCGGGTACTTCCGGGCCGAGGTAGCGCGTGCGCGGACCCATGTCACGATGGGTGAGCTTGAACCAGGCGCGCGCAAAGGCATCGGCAAGCTCCTCCGGGTTTTCGAGGAAGCGCCGCGAGATCTTTTCGTAGATGGGGTCGAAGCGCAGCGAGAGGTCCGTGGTCAACATGGTCGGCGGATGCTTCTTGTTCGGGTCGTGCGCATCGGGGATGATCGCAGGGGCCCCCTTTGCCACCCATTGATAAGCTCCCGCAGGGCTCTTTGTCAGTTCCCACTCGTAGTGAAACAAGTTGAACAAGAAATTGCTGCTCCATTTGGCGGGAGTGACGGTCCAGGTGACTTCCAGGCCGCTGGTGATCGTGTCGGAGCCTTTCCCGGTCCCGAAACTGTTTTTCCAGCCCAAACCTTGTTCTTCCAGAGGCGCCGCCGCGGGCTCCGGCCCCAGATGGGACGCCGGACCTGCTCCGTGACACTTGCCGAAGGTATGGCCGCCCGCGATCAGCGCGACGGTCTCATAGTCGTCCATCCCCATGCGCCTGAAAGTCTCGCGAATGTCTTTCGCCGCAGCAACCGGGTCGGGGTTCCCCTTCGGGCCTTCGGGGTTTACGTAGATCAGGCCCATCTGCACCGCCGCGAGCGGATTCTCGAGGTCGCCTTCGGCGGTGTGGCGCTTGTCCTCCAGCCATTTGCCTTCCGATCCCCAGTACACGCTCTCGTCCGGCTCCCACCAGTCCTCGCGACCGCCTGCGAATCCCAAGGTCTTGAATCCCATCGATTCCAGGGCGACGTTGCCGGCGAGAATCATGAGGTCGGCCCAGGAGATCTTTCGGCCGTATTTCTGCTTGACCGGCCAGAGCAACCGGCGCGCCTTGTCGAGGTTCACGTTGTCGGGCCAGCTGTTCAAAGGTTCGAATCGCTGCTGACCCGTATTGGCCCCGCCGCGGCCGTCGCCGATACGGTAGGTGCCTGCGCTGTGCCAGGCCATGCGGATGAACAACGGTCCATAGTGGCCGAAGTCCGCGGGCCACCAATCCTGGGATTTCGTCATCAGATCACGAAGGTCTTTCTTGACGGCCTCCAAATCGAGGCCCTTGAATTCCCTGGCGTAGTTGAAACCTTCGCCCATCGGATTGCACAGGGGCGAGTTCTGGTGGAGAATCTTCAAGTTCAGGCGGTTCGACCACCAGCCCCGGTTGGTCGTGCCACCGACGGCAGCGGGATTTTCGCCCGCGCTCGTCCCGGGAAACTTCTCTTTGTCATTCATGGCTGCTCTCCTTTCTTTTCAGGGTCGGGCTTGCATAACTGGGACCAACCTTTTTGCGGAATAGTTCCAAAAAAAGATCGCTTCAATCCTCTTCTCCGCAGGCTTCGCAGATACCGTATAGCTCGAAGCGCGACTGCAAAGTCCGGAAGCGAGTCGCCTCCCGAACGCGTTCCGGATCTATGACATAGGGAGTCATGTAATCCGAGATCCTGCCGCATCGGAGGCAGACCAGGTTGATGTGCTGCGCAAGGTTCGCCTCGTAGCGGTTGTCCCTTTCGTTGAATTCCATGGCCTTGATTATCCCGTGATTGCTCAATTCCGCCAGGATCCCGTAGACTGTGGAAAGGGCGATGCCGGGCAGGGACTTGCGCACTTCTTCGAAGATCCTCCGCGCCGAAGGGTGCTCGTTCGTGGACAGGAGATACTCCAGGACGGCCTTGCGCTGCGCCGTGAGGCGCAAACCGCCTTCCCTCATCCTGGCCCAGACCTGCTCTACGGCTGCGCGCGGGGGGATGGCCCACTCCTTTCTATAATAGTTCCAGATAATGTTACTCTAGCAGTTCCTGCCGCCCTCGGTCAACGAAAAAAGAATTGATGCGCACAGCGGATTCGAGCGGCAGAAGGGCAGCAAGCAGATTGGCGGATGAACGGCCGCCGGCGGCAGTCGCAAACAGGTGGCTTGCAGTGAAATAGAGGGTGACTATGTGATAGATGCATAGCGGGCATTTCAAGATTGGGTCGTTTTGGGGGCGAACTTACAGTCAATCCAATAATATAGGTTGATCATGATCCTCAACCATGATATGTTCTTGGCATGGCACCCGACGAAACGATGCAGCAGATGTCTATTTCGCACTTCAAGGCAACCTGCCTGGCCGTGCTCGACCGGGTGAAACGGACGGGTCAGCCCGTCCTGGTGACGCGGAGGGGAGAACCTATCGCCCAGGTCATGCCGCCGCCGCCTGAAACACCGCCTCCGACCTGGCTCGGCTCCATGGCCGGCAAAGCCAGGATCGTGGGCGACGTGGTCGCGCCGGCTTCCGAGGAAAGCGACTGGGAGGCGCTGCTTCCGTGAGGCTACTGCTCGACACGCACATCTGGCTCTGGAGCCTGTGCGAGCCGCGTTTTCTGTCGCAGAGAGTTGCACGCGAACTGGTTGACAGCAGGAACGAGCTCTGGTTGTCACCGCTCAGCATTTGGGAGATTCTCACTCTGGCACGCAAGGGTCGTGTAGTGCTGGAAGGCAAACCGGAGTCCTGGGTGCGCGAGGCCCTGCGCAGGGCCCCTTTGAGGGAGGCCTCCCTCAATCTGGAGGTTGCGATCAGGAGCCTATCGTTGCATCTTCCCCATTGGGATCCTGCGGACCGGTTTATCGCCGCCACCGCCGCCGTTTATGATTTGACTCTGGTCACGGCCGACGATCGCCTGCTTCGCTGTCGGCAATACTCCACGCTCGCCAACAAGTGAGCGCAGGTCTGGGATCCCGTCGACCACCACACCGCCGGCTCCGGCGGCCATGGTCGCGATCCCGCCATTCGGCTTCACTCTCTACCCTGATCCGAAACGGCCCGGGCGCTCTCCACTTCGCGCGCAGCTTGCGCCTCCTCGAGCGAACGGAACTTGAATACTCCGGTCGGATATCTGCGCCGCGCAATCTTGCGATAGCGCGCGCAGTGGCGCACGAAGCGCTCGAACGCGTTCCCGGCGCCCGCGCGGATCGGCGCCGAGTTCATCTCTTCGATGGAACGGTATTTCTCGACAGGCAGCTCAGTCGTCTCCCAGTTGGAATCGCTCTCGCAGAGCGGCCGCATCCCGCCGATCGAGCGGACGCGCGCTCGCTTTCTTGATCCGGTAAAGCGCCCGCGGTGTAATGAGGCGGATACGCACACCCTCGACCTCGTAGATTTTCGCCTCGATCGTCTCGTAGCTTGCGGCGTCGCCGAGCCGGGTCAGGATGTCGAAGAAAATCTCTCCGTTCAGGGGATAGTAGCGCACGGCAGGGTAATCTCCGAGCAAGTCCTCGGCGCGGATCTCCTCGATGTTCGGGTCGTCGGGATAGGCAGCCTGAAACGCCCGGCGCAGTCGCACCACGTTTTCAGGCGTCGCCCGGATCATCAGATCCACATCCTCAGTGGCCCGGATCAGCCCATGGAAGCCCATCGCCGTGGCGCCGATCAGGACATACTCGACGCCCTGGACTTCGAAGGCACGCAGCGCCCTGAGGAGTTCATCGCGATTCATGCCGCCATTCTACCTCCGCGCCTCGTTCGATACCAAACGCGTATGCGCTCCCACCGCCGTCCCTGCAGCATGGACAGGCGGGTCCCATCTCCGGCCGCGAGTACCTCCCCAACCTATCGCCTCCTCGACTGTGTCGAAGGATCCATGGGCGGCGACTGCCGAAAGACTTGCCACACAATTGAGAGACCATGCGCCCTCCAGGCGCAGAGGCCAAGTCCGGCACGAGGCGCATGATGCGTGACATTCTATCGCGGCACGATCGCATTCATTGCACTTGAAACCGGCATCAGGCGCAAATCCTGCACTCGCAATCCGCCCGGCTGACGTTCTGTCCCGCCGGACCGGGGCGATCGATCAATCTATTACGTCAAAAATCAATGACTTACCCGCAACTCGCATTTGCGCTCCCGGAATGGAGCATTGCGGCATGCTCCTTGCTCTATTCCAGGGCGTGGCCGCAAGGTCACTGGAAAGGAGACGACAATGAAAAGCGTAAAGTCGATTATGATTCTCTCAGCGATCGCGGTTCTGCTTCTGAGCTTCGTGGTTGCATACGCCCAGGGTCAAGCGAGTAACCCGATTCAGAAGAGGCAGGGTGTGGTGGATATGAACGGCGACGGCATCTGCGACATCACGGGCCGGGTCATCGGCAGTGGCGCGGGAGCCAGGCAAGGGCCGCAGGCGGCGCGCGGCAATCGCAACGGCCCCGGTGACGGGACAGGATACCAGGGCCAGAGGCCGAAAGACGGCACCGGATACGGTGCGCAATCCGGAAGAAGGAGCGGACCCCAGGATTGCACCCAGCCCCGCATCGGGCAGGGAGCGCGGCCCGCAACAGGAGGCGCCGGCGCCGGCAACCGCATCCGCAAGGGCGGCGTGCGCTGAGCGGCTGATCATCGATATCGGGACCCCGGCAGGAAAGGAACATCTCTCCGAGGCCGGGGTCTCGGACCTTCAGCAGGACAAGGAGCGGCAGTCATGGCGCCCTGGAAATTCAGTTTCAGAACGTTCACCTCACTCATTTTGGCCTGGTCTTTTCCGGCGCTGATCGTCTCGGGAGCCGTCCTGTACGTAGCGCCGCCCGGACGCATCGCCAGACGGCCGCGGGGATGAACGGGCGGCCGTCTCCGGCCCGAACTTCACAACTGCGAGGGCTGTGTAACTGAATCCCCTTCGGGCGCTGCGGGCCGGATGCCGAGCCACAGCGCGGCCGCGAGCACGGCCAGGCCCGCGGCCAGATGCAGCGCGCCCTGCCACCCCAGGTACTGCGCCAGCAGCGGGGTGAGCGCCGGCGAGATCAGGCCGCCGATATTGCATCCCATGTTCATGATGCCGCCCGCGGTTCCGCTGCGGCGTCCGGCAAGGCCCATCATGGCGGCCCAGAAAGGCCCTTCGACGCACATCACGAACGCCGTCGCCAGGGCCAGGGCCGCCGCGGCCATATAAGGGCTGCCGGTCCGGGCGCCGAACGATATCAGCACGCCGGACAGTGCCATTCCGGCCAGCGGTACGGCGCGCCGCCCCCAGACGGGGCCGAGGCGCCCGGCCGTCAGCCTGTCGGACAGCCAGCCGCCGAACGGGATGGAGGCGATCGACAGAACCCATGGCAGGCTGCTGATCCAGGCACCGCGCAGCAGGTCGAAGCGCCGTTCCTGAACGAGGTAGAGATAGAACCAGAAGACGAAGATGTAGCCCACGTAGCCCTGCAGCGTGTAACTTGCCGTCAGCAGGACAAAACTGGGCGAGCGCATGCGTCCTTCCGGCGTCCCGACGGCTGCCGCACGCTCGCGGGCCTCCGGCTCGGGCTCGCCAACGGCCGGCGCAGGTCGGGCCGCCCTCAGCCACAACAATGCCATAACCAGCGCCGGCGCAGCCGATACGAGCAGGGATGCCCGCCATCCCCATTCGACCATGACCGCGGAGACCAGCGGCGGCGCAATGGCCGAACCGAGTCCGACCGACGCGATCACCATCCCGTTAGCCCGCCCCTGCTGCCCCGGCCGGACCCAGCTTGCGACTCCCCTTGCGGCGGCGGGGTAAGTGGGCGCCGCGGCGACGCCCAGAAGAAAGCGGCTTGCCATAAGGACCGCAATCGCGACCCCTGCGTCCGACGCCGGAAGCTCCCGGCCGACGAGCACCGGCAGAGACGTCAACGCCGCCCAGGCGAATGAGGCGGCCATGAGCACGCGCCCGGCTCCCCATCGGTCGGCAAGCGCCCCGCCCGGCACCTGGAACAGGGCGTAACCGAGAAGGAAGGCGCTGAAGATCCGGCCCATCTGCGCCTGGGTCAGGCCGAATTCCTCCATGACGAGCGCGCCGGCGGTGGAGATATTCACGCGGCAGATGTAGCCGGCGGTCGCCGTGAGGCTGAGCAGAGCGACGGCGGGCCACGGGGAGCGTTCCGGTTTCATCGCAGTCGTTTGTGCATCAGGATTTCCGATGCCCCTTCGATGATATAGTCCTCGAATACCCCGACGGCCTTGTAGCCGTGCCGCTCGTAGAAGGCCCGGGCGCGATCGTTGAACGAAGAAACGCACAGGAAGATGTGCTTCGCCTCGGGACGGAAGAGATCCTCGGCAAAGCGCAGCAGCGCCGCCCCGATCCCCGCGCCGCGCCGGCCGGGATCGACCGCGATCGATTTGACGTAAGGCGAGCCGGCCACGCCCCGGCGGTCGAGCAGGATCATGCCGCAGGGTTCGCCCTCCAGGCGCGCCACGTAGAGCTGGAACCGGGGATCGCGGCAGTTGCGGCGGCATTCCTCGATCGTCACGTCCAGGGTCACCCAGGGATCGGATGCCGCCATCAGGCGTGCCGCCCACTCACGCTCGTGCTCTTCGGCCGGCGATATCTCCATCCACAGCACCCGCTCATGCCGCCCGTCCGATTCCTCCACGAACTTCGCACAACGGATCTAGCCCGGGGCTTTCTCCCATTCATAATCCCGCATCATGGCGTGCCTTTCGAACCACTCCAGCTCCACGTTCATCTTGAACAGTTCGTGTCGCAACTCCTGCCAGCCGTGCGGCTCCCGGGGTGCAATGTAGAGGCGCGTAGGCACTCCGTTGCTCCGCAGGGCTCGATACAGTTCGATGGATTGGGGTGGGGGCACGCGCTCGTCGTTCTGCCCCACCAGGATGATCGTGGGCGTCTTCACCTTCCATACGTCCTTCTCAAAGGAGAATTGGCCCAGTAGACATCGATCGGAGCGTCCTTCTGCCAGGGAGTGCCGCCGAACCAGGGTGTGCGGTTGTTGCGCACGTCGCTCTGAGCATACATGGATATCCAGTTGACGGCGCCGGCTCCCGATGATGCCGCCTTGAAGCGATTGGTGAAGGTGATGATCTTGTTGGTCATGTGCCCGCCTGCGCTCCAGCCGAACTTCACCAGGCGCTCGGGGTCGGCGATGCCTTTCTCTATCAGATAGTCGACCCCGGCCATGACGTCGAGGTGGGCCTGATTGAAATAGTGCCCGACCATGTCCCTCAGGAAAGCGTTGCCGTAGCCGGTACTGCCCCGATAGTTGGGGCGCAGCACCGCATATCCCTTGGCGGCCAGCACGGGGCGGTACTCGCGCCAGGGGCTGAAAGCCAGCTTGTCCGAGCTCTGCGGCCCCCCATGGGTATAGACCGCGAGCGCGCAGCGCGTCCCTTCACGATAATCGAGGGGGTAGGTCAGGATGCCCTCGACCGTTACGCCGTCGGCCCCCTGCCATCGTATGCTCTCCTCCCTCGGAAGTAGAAAGCTCTCCGATACGTACTCGCACACCCGGGTCACCTGCCTCGGGACGCCGCCCGTTTCGGCGATGAAGACTTCCCCCGGCGACGTGGGTGTGCTCAGCACGAAGACATGTTTGTCCTGGGCCGCCGAATAGTCCCATGACGCAATTTCGCGGTTCAATTCGGTCCATTGGCGGCGCCGGCCCGAGACCGGATCGATCGTAAACAGTTCGTTGTGCACTCCCATATTGCAGAGCATATGGATGGATCTGCCGTCGCGCGACCAGCAGGCGTCCTCGACGGCATACGGCAGCTCCGCGTCCACCAGGCGCGCCGCTCCGCCGCCAGCCGGGACCACGAAAAGGTTGCCGTTGTAATAAGGTTCGAAGCGCGCATTGGCGCCGGCGGTAAACAGGACGCGGCTGTTATCGGGGGATAGCCGGGCGTTACTCTCCTGGATCGCGTTCTGCGTCAGCCGGGTCATGCCGCCTCCGATCGCGTCGAGCACAAATACTTCGTTGAGCTGCCGGTCCGTCAGCAGGGGATTAGGAGATCGCATGACAACGATTCGGGTGCCGTCCGCAGAGACGGCGTACGAATTCACGGAGAAGTCACCCTGCGTAACCCTGTGCTCCCTGCCGTCGGCCGCGTCCACCTTCCAGAGGTGCACCTGCTCGTAGTTCTCCTCGAAAGCGAAAACGTCATCGCGCAGGCGTTCCTTCTCCTTTTTCTCGGGAGCCTTGGGATCGGGAGCCGTGAAATAGATCCAGCGGCCGTCGGGAGACCACGCGATCTGCGATACCGGCGTTTCATGGCGCGTCAATTGCCGGGCCTCACCCGCGGCGCTGTTCTGCAGAAAAACCTGCGCACCTTCGGCGCGGCCTCCCGGCTCCTCTGCTCCCGCCGGGCGCCGCGCCGTGAAAGCGAAACGCGTGCCGTCCGGAGCCCAGCGGGGCGAGCTCTCGCCGCTCGGGCCGTTCGTCATCCGGACCAGGCCGCCGCCGTCGCTGCGTATGCACCAGATGTGCGAAACACGCCGGTTCTGCTTCCAGTCGGCCTTGGCCACGGTGAACAGTATCCGGCTGCCGTCCGGCGACAACTGCGGGTCGCTCACCCAGGGTATTTCCAGCATGTCCACCAGGGTCATGGGGCGCCTGGGCTGGGACGGTGCGGGCGTCGCCGCAAAAAGAATCAGGATCGAAAAGCAAAAGACCGTCGGGGTTCGCGCGCGCATGATTCCTCCGCAAGAGTACACAGTTGCAGCATAGGCAAAGGCGGCCCATCGATACAACCACTATTGCGATCCCTCGGCGTCTTGCCGCGGCCCCCCATATCCGGATTGCCGCACGCCGGGAATCCGATTATCCTGTGGGCGCCCGCGCGCTCCGGCTTCGCCGCTGCGGCGCACGCGCGCGAGACCGCTGCGGCACGGCATGCCGTCCATGAAGGAGGGGATATGACTTTTCGCAAGGTGTTCGGCTTACGGAGAGCGCTGTGCGCGCTGGTTCTGGTTTTGATTCCTGCAGGCGTGGTGCCGGCCCAGGTCCGCACTCCGCTGCCGGTGCCGGACGTGGCGGGGTACCGGGCGCTGAAGTGCGACCTGCACCTCCATACCGTCTTCTCGGACGGCGAGGTCTGGCCCACGACGCGCGTTCTGGAGGCCTGGCGGGACGGGCTCGATGTCATCGCGATCACGGACCACGACGAGTACAATCCCCACAAGGAAGACGTCAGCGCCGACCTCGTGCGCCCGCACGAACTCGCGCGCCGGCTGGCCGCACAGTACGGCCTGCTGCTGGTGCCGGCGGTCGAGATCACCCGCGGCGACATCCACCACAACGCGCTCTTCGTGACGCGGCCGAACGCGTTTGCCGGGCTCAAACTGGAAGAGGCGCTGCTCGAAGCGCGCGCCCAGGACGCCTTCGTGTTCTGGAATCACCCGGGCTGGCGCACACCCAAGACCGTCTGGCTCCCGGAAATCGATGCACTGCACGCCAAGGGCCTCATCCAGGGCGTGGAACTCGTCAACGGGCCGGTGATCTATCCCGAGGTGTTCGAGTGGGCCGTGCCCAAGAACCTGGCGATGATCGCCAACAGCGACGAGCATGCGCCTCTCTCGGACAGGTATCTGCCCCACACCCGGCCGGTGACGCTGGTATTCGTCAAGACGGCCGACCTGGCGGGACTGCGCGAGGCGCTCTTCGAGAGGCGGACGGTGTGCTGGGGCTCGGGTCAGGTTTGGGGCACCGCCGAATGGTTGCAGGGACTCTGGTCCGGTTCCGTGACGGTGCTCAATCCCGGATTGAGTCTGGGGTTGAAGGCGCGCTCGGCGACGCTGCACTTTCAGAACCGCTCGGCCATCCCGTACCGCATCGTGCTGCGCCGGCCGCCCTCCTGGCTGCGCATCTCCTCGGCCGAGCTGAGCCCGGAAAAGATCACGGCGGTGTCGCTGAGCATAACCGAGAAGGCCCCCCTGGGTGAGCACGCGCTGGAGGCGGAACTCGAGATCACGAATCTTCACGTCGAGCCCGGCCGCAACCTGTTCGTCAGGATTCCCCTGCGCCTGAGGATCGTGGAGCAGGCTCCCTGATCGCGTGCCCGATTGCGCGGGCAGGTGTATAATCGGCCCACCATATCCTGCTTGGAGGTCGACATGTTCTGCCCTGTTTGTGGTTCCAGGAATCCCGACGGCTCGCGTTTCTGTTCCACTTGCGGCGCGACGCTCGCACCGAGCGCTGCGCCGCAGCCGGCTGCGACCGCAATCCCTCCTCCGGCGCCTGCGGCCGCAGCGGTGCCGCCCATGGCGGGTGAAGCCGCCGTGGCAGGCAGCCGCATCGCCGGATTGGGAGACCGGCTGATCGCCGTCATCATCGATACATTGGTTTTCGCCGCGATCTTCGCCGTGGTAGGCATGTGGGCGGCGACGCGCTGGGGCGGATTGACGGAAAGCGGCTTCCAGCTCGACGGCAAAGCCGCGATCGTGGCCATGGGCGCGACGGCGGTCATCGGATTCATTTACTACTGGCTGCTCGAGGCGCTGGCCGGAGCGACGATCGGCAAGGGCATCGCGGGCATCCGCGTCTGCGATGCGCAGGGCAGGAGATGCGGCCTGGGGGCTTCCCTGATCCGAAATCTGGTGCGGATCATCGACGGTCTGGCCGTCTACCTGGTGGGCTTCCTGGTGGCCTTGTTTTCGAAGAACCGCCAGCGCCTCGGCGACCATCTGGCGCACACCTACGTCGTGCACCGGGTGACGGGAACGGCCGCGCGGGCCGTCCTGGTGGGCCTGTGGTTCGTGCTCCTGGCCGGAGGCGTGCTGGGAGCGATCCTGTTGCACCGGCAGGCGGGCGCGCCGGCCGGGAGCGAGCAAGCATGGGCGGCCGCAGAAACCGCCGAGGCCACCTCGCGCACGGAAGGCTCGGCCCCGCGGGTGATTGCGAGCGGCGACCTCAAGCTCGAGAACTTCCGCTTCACGGAGAGGGAGGACGGACCGGCGCGCGCATCGGCGAACTATCGGCGCGGGGACCATGTGCGCGCGGAATGGCAGCTCACCGGATACAGCACCGATGCCCAGGGGCAGATCCACCTGAAATACAGCGTAGCCATCACGGACCCCGACGGGCTGAGCGTTTACAGCGGAAGTCAGGAAGAGCACGGGGCACCTAAGACCGTCAAGCCGATCTCGATGCATTTCTCGCTCGACATTCCCGTATTCGCGCCTGCGGGCGTCTACGGCGTGCGCGTCGACGTCCACGACGACGTCAAGAACACCGACGGCAGGTTGACGGCGGGCTTCGTCGTGCAGGGCGAGCCGCTGCCGGCATCGAAGCAACTGGAGATCCGCGATCTGGCTCTCTCGGCGAGCGAAGGGGGCGCCCCTCTCGATCCGGCCGTGGTGTCGCCCGGGAGCACCGTCTATATGTCAGGCAACGTCGCCGGAATTCAATTCCGCGAGGATGCCATCGATTTCCAGCTTGCCTTCCAGGTGTTCGGCCCCGACGGCGAGAAGCTGTTCGACCGGCCGGACTTTCTCACCTTCAGCGACACGATCTCTTACCGCCCCAAGACCTTCTTTGTGCCCATCTCGGGCCATCTGAACCTGCCCTCGGATTTACCCAAGGGCAAATATACCGAGCGGTATATACTGACGGACAGGATCGGGGGGGCGAGCCGGACCTACGAGCTGCATTTCGAGGTGCGCTGAGCGCGGGCCTGTCGGCGTTACGGCTCCTCGATCGAGATGCGCATGGTTTCGTCGATGGAGAGCACGGGGCCGCGGCGGGTGTCGGCGGGCCGCGCACTGATGCGGAAGCCGCCCGCAGTGATCTCGATATCGTAGCGATATCCCCGGCGGCCGGATCCGATCGCATAAAGCTCCGGCGCCTGCCGCAGCTCCTCGAGCGCGGCGTATCGCCCGTTGGCCGCCAGGTATCGCCTTTCGGCCTGCGCGAGAGACAGAAGGTCGCTGCGGATCCCGATCAAGTCCACCTGGGCGACAACGGCGGCTCCCTCGGCCGGCGCGCGCAGTTGCGTCCGGTAGAGGTACCCGGCAATTCCGCCGGCCAGCAGTATGCTCAGGATTCCCAGCGAGGCCCGCATCGCGCGATTCCCTCCGTCGTGAAAGAAGTTCCGAAAATGCTTATCGGTACCTTGCACGGTCCGGAAGAATTCTTTTTGCTCCGGGAATGAGCGCGCTGCGCGACCGTCCGATCGCAGCCCGGCACGGCCTCCGGGCAGGCTCGCGAAAGCCCTTCCTCGGCACGCTCGGATTGCATATGCTTACCCGTTTTCGAGGGGCGTATCATGAAAGGCGCCGGCCCGAATCGGGCTTTCTGGAACCGCGACTTCGCGCTGGCTCTGGCCGGATACCTTTTTCTCTTCCTGAGCATCACGCTCTTCTATCTCTTCCCCCTCTTTCTCGACCGGTTCCACCCGACCAAGAGCCGCGTCGGGCTTATCATGGGGGTGCACAATCTGACGGCCATCCTGGTGCGACCCTTCTTCGGGCGCCTGATCGACGAACGCGGCGGCCGCAGGATAGCCCTGGGCGGAATCCTCTTCCTCGCGCTCGTGCTCCCGTGGTTTCACCTGATCGCCGGCGCCGGGATTCTGCCCCTGGCGCTGCGTGCCCTGACGGGCGCCGGCTGGGGAATCAGCATGACGGCGGCGCTCGCGCTGTGCTCCGATCTGGCGCCGCAGGATCGGATGGCTCATTCGCTGGGGATCATCGGACTGGCCGGCATCGTGGCGAGCGCCGTCGGTCCGATGCTGGCCGAAGAAATCGTACGGCATGCCGGCTACGGAGGCGTCTTCAACGCCGCCCTGGCGCTGCAAGTCGCCGCCTTCGGCTGCATGCTGGCGACGCGGGAGGCGCCCCGTCCAAACCTCGGCGCCGGACGATCCGGGCTGTTCGATTCCAGGACCTACCCCCTCGCGATTCTGGCGATCATCGCGGCCATGCCCATCGTTCACGGCGCCGTCCGGGGCGCGATCGTCAACTTCATCGCCCTCTTCGGCAGCAGCGCGGGGTTCGGCCGCATCGGCCCGTTCTTCGCGGTGTTTTCCGCGGCCGCCGTCCTCACCCGGCTGGGCATCGGCGATGTTTCGGACCGTTACGGCCGCAAGCAGGTGATTCTGCCGGCGGCGCTCCTGATCAGCCTCAATCTTTTCTGGATCGCCGGTGTCGAGAGCTACGGCGTCTTCATGCTCAACGGGTTCATCGCGGGCTTGGGCCAGGGACTGATCTATCCGGCGCTGTGCACTTACATGATCGACTTTCTCGGACGCGCGAACAAAGGCTATGCGCTCGGCCTGTATTCGGCCCTTTTCGACGTCGGCATGGGTCTCGGGTCGCCCTTTTTCGGCTGGATCTCAGATCTGGTCGGTTACCGCAGGATGTATGCGGCGGCAGGGGCGCTGCTCCTGCTGTCGACCGTGGTTTTCAGCGTCTATGCTCCGCGGACGGAAGCCGGCGCCGGTTCGGTGAGCGCCGTGGAACGCGGGCATTTCTGAAAGCGCGCCCTTGCCGCAAAGCGCACCGGCCCCGGATTGCCCTCAATTTATCCCTCCATCCGCCACAGCCGCTTCACGGCGGCGGCATCGGGGCCGTCATAGGCGATCCGCCCGCAATCGAGCGCGATGAAACGGCGGCAGAGGAGGCCGGCGAACTCCAGATCATGGGTGGCCACGAGCATGGCGGCTTCGAGCCGATCGAGGATGTGCGCGAGAGCGCGCCGGCCCGGCGGGTCGAGTCCCGCCGAGGGCTCGTCGAGCAGCAGCAGCGGCGGCCGCAGCGCCAGCACGCCGGCAAGCGCCACGCGCTGCTTCTCGCCGTGCGACAGGCGCGGGAGCGGCTTGCGTGCGAGCCGCCCGACGCCGAGTTCGTCGAGCAGCAGGCCCGCCTTTCGATAGGCTTGCGCGCGCGTCGCGCCGCGGCGCAGGAGGCCGAAAGCGGCATCCTCGAGTGCTTCGGGGAACAAAAGCTGATCCTCGGGTGCATGGAAAAGAAATCCGGCTTTTTCCCGGACTTCGGCCAGCGTGCTCCGGGTCACGCGGGTCCCGCAGACGCGGATAGCGCCTTCGTATCCCACCAGCCCCACCGCGGCCATGAGGAGCGTGGTCTTGCCCGAACCGTTCAGCCCCACGAGCGCCGCGCGCTCGCCGGCAGCCAGCGACAGCGTCACGCCCGCGAGCGCCGGCGGGGAATCACGCTCGTAGCGCACGATCACGTTCTCGAAATGGAGCGCCGGCTCCGCGCTCATCCGATCCATCCCAGGCGCAGCCCGGCGGCGATCGCCAGAACGGCGACAACGGCGATGATCAGCGCGGCGTCGGCCGCCCCGAGCGGCGGCGCGCCGAAGACGCGCAGGTCGGCCTCGGCATAACCCCGCAGTTCCATGGCCGCCGCCACACGTTCGGCACGGCCGATGATCCTGGGCAGCCAGACGCGCGGCAGCGCGGCCAGAATCGCCGTCGCCGTTTTTCCCCTGCCGGCCGCGCCGCGCACGGCGTAGGCGGCCGCCAGGCGGCGGGTTTCGTCGAGAAGTTCGCCCGTCTGGTGAAGGACCTGGACCACGATCGCCGTTACGGCGCGCGGCACACGGAGCGCCAGGAGGCCGCGGCGCAGGTCGCTCGGGCCGAGGGAGCTCGCCGTCGCCGCCGCGAGGAACATCCCGGCCATGCCGTGCAGGAAGACGTCCCAGGGGGCGCCGGCCGCGCTCGCCGGGAAGGCTTGGGCCGTTGCATCCGGCCGCTCCATCGCGAGCAGGGGCACCAGGAGGAAATAGGGGAGAAACATCGCCAGGCCGAGCAGAGCGAACGATCCCGCCGCCCGTCGCGGGATGCCGCAGGCCCCGGCCCAGGCGAGCGTCACCGCGGCGATGAAGGCCGTGCCGGTGGCGCTGTCGGCAGGAGCGGTCATGCAGGCCGCCACGAGCAGCGCACCGGCCAGAATCCGGCCCTGGGGCGCGAGCGCGGCCGCCGGACCGCGGCCGCGGCCCCACAGGTCGTGCGCGAAATGCGCCATCATCCCTCCGTGCTCACCTTGCCCGCGGGGCGTCCACGCCG
>Ga0209102_1000938_pt1 | contig 16988 bp, 14 predicted proteins | sample ConPoolayeHmetaG_FD_185483 | JGI IMG/M metagenome (GOLD analysis project Ga0209102, IMG submission 185483) | Hot spring microbial mat communities from California, USA to study Microbial Dark Matter (Phase II) - Cone Pool mat layer H metaG... ...
TAACGTCTATATACTTATCCACCTTCTTTCCGCAAAGAATGGCGGGGACAAGCCTGCCTCAGCTAACCAAGCCTAAAAATAGCTCTATACCTCTGCGCAGAAGGGCTTAATTTTCCCCGCCTGTACCCAAGAGTTAACCAGCGCCTCATTTTAATGAGCCCCGTTTGCTTCTGCCTAAGCCAGGCAAGAATTTATCAATCCCCATTCAGGTTAAAATTTAAAAGTGATCAACGGTCAGATTAAATAATTAAGGCTTGACAAATGTAAAAATGGTGTGTTAAAAGCTTTGAATGAATGATCATTCATTCTCATTTGGTGTATTATAAAGTAAATTTACTTTGGAAATAAATGGTGGGGAGAATAGAAATGAAAAAACTAAGAATAAACAAAATTAAAAGCACTTTCTTTGGTATTTTCATTCTCTTTTTAGCTCTATTTCCCACGCTCTTATTGGCCAGTGAAGTTGAATTAGAAATTCCTGTGCTAACTGACCGACAAAATAACTTGCTTATGGTGGGGCTTTTAATCTGTGTATTGGGAATGATTTTTGGAGCTTATGAATATGTAAAAGTTAAGAAATTTCCAGCTCATAAATCTATGCTTGATGTGGCCGATATAATTTTTCAAACATGTAAAACATATTTAATTCAACAGGGAAAATTTTTGATTATTCTCGAGGTTTTTATTGGCATTTGCATCGCTTATTATTTTGGCTTCCTGCAAGATATGCACCTCAACGGAGTTTTGATAATCTTAGCTTGGTCGGTGGTCGGGATTTTAGGATCATATAGTGTAGCTTGGTTTGGTATTCGGATGAACACCTTGGCCAACAGCCGTATGGCTTTCGCCTCCTTAGAAAGAAAGCCGATCAAGCTTTTGGATATTCCTTTGCGGGCCGGGATGAGTATCGGCGTGCTTTTAGTTTGCGTGGAATTAATCATGATGTTAGTCATCTTAATTTATATGCCCCGCGAATATGCTGGAGCATGTTTTGTCGGCTTTGCTATCGGTGAGTCTTTGGGAGCCAGTGCTTTAAGAATTTGTGGCGGTATTTTTACGAAAATTGCCGACATTGGCTCCGACCTGATGAAAATTGTCTTTAAAATAAAAGAAGATGATCCCCGCAATCCAGGGGTCATTGCTGATTGCACTGGCGATAATGCTGGCGATAGTGTCGGCCCGACTGCTGATGGTTTTGAGACTTATGGGGTTACCGGAGTAGCCCTTATTAGTTTTATAGTCTTAGGAGTATTTCCTCAGTACCGGGGCGAATTGATTACTTGGATATTCGTCATGCGTATTTTGATGATCATCACCTCTATCGTTGCTTACTTGATCAATAAAGGTATAACTACAGCCATGTACGGCAATAAGGATAAAGTAAATTTCGAACTATCTTTGACCATGTTAGTTTGGATTACTTCTCTGCTCTCCATCTTAGTAACTTTCTTGGTCAGCTACTGGCAGATTGGTCATCTCCCCCACAATCTATGGATTAACCTTTCCATTATTATTAGCTGCGGAACCATAGCTGCAGCTCTGATCCCGGAGTTGGTCAAAGTATTTACCAGCTCTAAATCCATTCACTGTCAAGAAACTGTGCGGGCCGCCAGAGAAGGAGGAGCTTCCCTCGACATCCTTTCCGGATTTGTAGCCGGTAATTTCAGTGCCTTCTGGCTGGGCACGGCTATTTTTGGGTTAATGGCCATAGCTTATTTTGCCAGCCTCTCCGGCTTGGATAAATTCATGGAATATTCTTCTATCTTCGCTTTTGGCTTGGTCGCTTTCGGATTCTTGGGCATGGGGCCGGTTACTATCGCGGTGGATAGTTACGGACCTGTCACCGATAATGCCCAATCGATATATGAACTATCCCTGATTGAATCCCTACCTAATGTGGAATCAGACATTCAGCAAAACTTTGGGTTCAAACCAAACTTTGAAAACGCTAAACATTATCTGGAGGAGAATGATAGTTGTGGCAATACCTTTAAAGCTACAGCTAAGCCGGTCTTGATCGGGACCGCCGTGGTCGGAGCTACCACCATGATCTTCTCCCTCATCCTGCTTTTGCGGAAGACCTTAGGGATCCAGCCCGAGTCTGTTTTAAACTTATTGAATCCTTTTACCCTTTTGGGGTTCATCTGCGGCGGGGCAGTAATTTATTGGTTTACCGGCGCTTCTACGCAGGCGGTCACTACGGGGGCTTACCGAGCTGTGCAGTATATTAAGCGCAACATCAAACTCGATGACTCCACCACCCTCAGTGCTTCCATAGAAACCTCGAAAGAAGTAGTTAAAATCTGCACTCAGTACGCGCAGGCTGGAATGTTTAACATCTTTATCGCTATCTTTTCCTTCGCCCTGGGTTATGCCTTCTTTTCCGCGCCTGCGAGCACCAACTCCCCTACTTCCTTCTTTATTAGCTATTTAATCTCCATTGCCGTCTTTGGCTTATTCCAAGCGATCTTTATGGCTAATGCTGGTGGCTGCTGGGACAACGCCAAAAAAGTCGTGGAGGTGGATTTACAGGAAAAGGGAACTCCTTTACATGCGGCAACTGTAATTGGCGACACAGTGGGTGATCCTTTCAAAGATACCTCGTCCGTTGCTCTTAATCCTATTATCAAATTTACTACTCTATTTGGCCTTTTGGCCATGGAGATTGCCATTTCGCCCATGATGAAGAACATCTCTCATTACATCGGCGCTTTCTTTTTCATCGTGGCGCTGATCTTTGTGATCCGCTCCTTCTACGGCATGCGCATTCCTCGCGAATAATTCCTTCCTCCCTTTACTTGCTCCCAAGTCGTTAAAATATCTCTCCACCCTTTCTTTTCGATGAGAAGAAGGGGTGGGGAATTCTTTAAGGCCTAAATTTCTTTTGCTTCTCCGAAAAGTTCTGGTTATAATTGCTCCCAAACGGAAATTTTTTTATAATGATTTTATATTGGACCTATCAGGGAGGGGTATGAAAACAAAAAATTTCTTATTAATCCTAATTTTCCTATTCCTATGGCTGATCACCTGCTCCCCGATCCTTGCCCAGGATGAAGAAATTACTGCCGAGCAGGAGCAGGAATATTTTGAAGCTAAAAAGGCTTTAGAATTAGCCAAACAGATGAATGCCGAAAAATATGCCCTCGAACCTTTTCAAAAAGCCCAGGATTTAATAGCCGTAGCCGAAAAAGCCAAATCTCTTAAGGATGGAATTAAATTTGGCCGGGCTTCCCGCTTAGCCCGGGCCTATGCGGAATTAGCCCAAACCATCGCTGAATTAAAAACAGAAGAAGAAAAACTCGCCGCGGCCTATGAAGAACTTTATAAAGTTAAAGCGGAAATAAATCGGCTGCAAAAAAGCCCATAATTTGAGAACAAAATGCAGACTAAAATTAAATTTCTCTTAATCGTCTTATTTTTCTTAAATACAGCAGCTTCTTCATTTGGCTTGACAGAGGAAACTCCTACCATCGCCATTGAAAAAGCTAAATTTGCTATTGAACAGGCCCAAAAGGCTGGGGCGTCTAAAACTACTCCGGAAGATTTGGCAGCTGCTAAATCTTGGCTTGCTTCCGCTCAGAAGGAATATGAGAAGCTCAGGTCTCCTGGAACATGGATGACTCCCGAAAAAACGCGCCGCCTAAAAGAAGAAGAGATAATTTATCTGGCGACCATGGCCAAAATTAGGGCCATGGTTGCCGAAAATAGGGCAAAAAAGGAGGCCCTATCTAAAAAATTACAGACCCACATTAAGGAATTAGAAGATCACCAAAATAAGCTCGATTTATTGAAAAAGAATCTGGCCGAGAAGAAAAAAAACCAAGAATTTCAAGCGCAAATAGAAACGAAAAGGAAGGCTTTGGCCGCAATTAAAGAACAATTAGGGGCTATAGAACAAGAAAAGAAACTAATACTCGCTGAATCCTTAAACAAGGTAAGAGAAATAGAAATGCTAAAGCAAAGGGAACTTGAAGAATTCAGCAGGAAAGAGGCTCAAAGGACAGCAGAAATAGAAAAAGAATTAGCCGCGGCCAAATTTAAATTAGAAGAACTCACCAAAGAGAAAATAAGAGCAGAAGCAGAAAAGAAAATTCAAGACGAAAAGCTTACCCAACTGCAGGAAAAGGTTGCTTCTTTAGAAAGAAAAATTGCCCTATTCATTGCCACCAGCAAAATATCCGAACCCTCAATTAAATTCACAGAGAAAGAGATCACCATAAACATTTTAGCCCAACAGCTGTTTTCTCCCACAATGGAAATTAAGAACCCAGGAAAACAAACTTTAGATCAAATTAGTAGTCTGCTTAATACCCATCCAGATTATCAAATTATTGTTCGCGGACATACAGATAATAGGGGGAACCCAGCTTCCAACCAAGTGCTTTCTGAAAAAAGAGCTCAAAAAGTCAGAGATTATTTAGTAATCAATCATAATGTTAATCCCGCCAGAATAAGTGCGGAAGGATGGGGGGCATCTCAACCAATCGCTCCCAATGATACGGAAGCTGGACGAATGTTGAACAGGCGGGTAGAAATCATCATGATTATTGAGAAATAAAATTCTACTAAAATGATTTAAGGATTTTTAATTATGCCGCAATTGCGCCAAGATCCAGCTACCAAACAATGGGTAATTATAGCCACGGAAAGAGCGCGACGTCCCCACGACTTCAGCCAACCTCATCCACCAGTTCTCTTGCCCGAATATAAAGAAGATTGCCCTTTTTGCCCAGGTAATGAAAAAATGACCCCTCCAGAAACCATGGCCTATCGCGAAAAGGGCCCAGCAAATAGTCCAGGGTGGCGGATCCGGGTCTTTCCTAATAAATTTCCCGCCCTCGTTCCTGAAGGAAGCTTAGTACGCCAGGAAGAAGAAGGCTTTTTCCGCAAAATGGACGGCGTGGGCTGGCATGAAGTTATTGTAGAAAGCCCTCAACACAATCTCTGCATCCCACTCATGGCGGATGTGCAAGTTGAAGAAATAATCCGAGCTTACCACCAACGTTATTTAACTTTACGGGAAGATCCTCGGGTTAAGCTAGTTTTGATCTTTAAAAACCACGGTCCCAAAGCCGGAACTTCCCTGGAGCACCCTCATTCGCAAATATTAGCTATGCCCATTGTGCCCTTAACGATTCGTTATCGCTTTGAAAAAGCGGCCAGCCACTTTGATGACCAAGGAACTTGCGTTTATTGCGATATTCTCCGGGAAGGGCTGAGAGTGCGGACAAGGTTAATTCTTGAATCAGAAAGTTTTGCCGCTTTCCATCCTTTCGCTTCGCGCGCTCCTTTTGAGACTTGGATAATTCCCAAATCTCATCAGGCCTCTTTCGGAGCTATCCGCCCTGAAGAAATTCGAGAATTTGCCCGAGTTTTGAAGAAAATTTTGGGGAAGTTATACCGAGGGCTAAATAACCCTGATTATAATTTCATTATTCACACAGCTCCCATCAAAGATGAACAAGAAGAGTATTTCCACTGGCATCTGCAAATCATCCCTCGGCTTGTAACGCCGGCAGGATTTGAGTTAGGAACAGGAATGTTTATAAACACTGCTTTACCTGAAGAAACCGCTGCTTTTATTCGCGAAGTACCAGATTAAATCTATTTCTAATGAACTATGATTCTTCCCTTAGGCTTGGCTATCACTTGACCAATTAACCCCACCGGATAAGGCAAGTTTTCCTGCAATTGCTTGTGTAGGTCTGTGGCCGCTTCCTTGGCCACACCAATGAGTAGGCCTCCAGATGTCTGGGGATCGAATAAAATATCTTGAAATACTTTATCCAGGGAAGGAGCAAAATCGATCATCCCTTCTCTAAATTCCCTATTCTTATAAGCTCCCCCGGGAACAAGGCCCATGGCCGCAAATTCTAAAGCTTCGGGCATAATTGGGATACGTGCTGAAAAGATCTCTATGCCCATTTCTAAATCCGCGATCATCTCGGCCATATGTCCTAAAAGCCCGAACCCGGTAATATCTGTGCAAGCATGAACAGGATAAGCCCGCATAATTTCTGCCGCTTCTCTATTTAAATTAGCCATAAGCTGAGTTACATAATCAACAATTTCACCTGTGGCTAAACCTCCTTTGATAGCTGTATTGATAATTCCTGTGCCCAAAGGCTTGGTCAAAAGCAGTTGGTCGCCCAGGCGGAGTCCCCTTTTAGTTAGCACCCGTTGGGGGTTGATAAAACCAGTGACCGCCAACCCGTATTTTATCTCCTTGTCCTCCACGGTGTGCCCCCCAACTAAAACAACCCCTGCTTCCTTCATCTTATCTATGCCCCCTTGGAGGATGAGCCTTAGAACCGACAAATCCATATCTTTAGCAGGGAAAGCTACTAAATTCATCGCTGTTTTAGGCATACCGCCCATGGCGTAAATATCACTCAGGGCATTGGCCGCCGCAATCTGACCAAACCAGTAAGGGTCATTAACTATGGGAGTAAAAAAATCCACCGTTTGCACTAAAGCAAGATCCTCTGAAATCTTATAGACTCCGGCATCATCAGCTCTTTCCATCCCCACAATGAGATGCTCATCAGCAGGAAATTCTAAGCCGCACAATGCTCGCTCCAGGTCCCCTGGAGGCAACTTGGATGCTCACCCGGCCCCCCGCACGGTTTCGGTCAAGCGGTAGTTTTTCATTTCCGGAATAGTTTTTTGGTCCATTTTCTTTTCTCTATATTTTGATTATTTTTTTAGCTTGAGCAAGGGAATTTATTATTTCGTACATATTCGATACTTTGCCGGCCAGGAGATTTTTTTTGAGACCAAAAAAATCCAAACAGGTGCCACAAGCCAGAATCTCCACCCCTTTTGCTCCCAATTCTTGCAGATCTTCGAGAACTTCAGACCCCCTGCAGGCTAATTTCACTCCGCTGTTCAGCAAGATGACTTTTTGGGGTTGCACCTCTGACTGCTCTAAAGTTTGTAAGAATGAACGCAGCAAAATTTTACCTAATTCTTCCGACCCTCTGCCCATAGAATCTGTGTCGATAAATATAACCAACCCCAATTCTTTTTCTGATTTTTGACCCCCTACTAATTCTGATTTAGCGGGAGACTTTTCCTGGGGCTTTTGCTTCTCAATTTTTAATGTAAACTGCCCTCTTTCTTCTATGACTTCCACCTTACACTCTTGACTTTCGGCAAACCTTTTCACATTTTCTTTGGCTGCCGGGTTATCAACCAGCACAATTAATGTATCTGCTTCAGCCAAAGCTTTTTTAGTTTCCATAACTGGCTGAGGGCAAGCTAAACCCCGGCAATCTACTCTTTTTTCCATTATTTCTCCTCCTTAATCTTTAACTCTTTTTTAAGGCCTGGGGCCACTGACCTTCACCAAAAGTTAGCTATTTATTAATTATGACCCAGTCTCATGAGGAAGAGAGCTTCCATTAAAATCAGGGCCGATTTTCAAAAATGATCGATAGTCAGCTGTTTCCAGGCTTGCGGTATATATTTAATGATCTCCCTTACTGAAGTACCCGGATCAGGATTGGCCAAATATCCAGCTAAGCGATTAAGGCGCGCCCCTAAAATAGCTGCTTCAACAATTTCTTTCCCAGAGGCCACTAAAGCTCCCACCATTCCCGTTAAAGTATCTCCCGTTCCCCCTATGGCTTCCAAAGCTTCTACACAAGGCTCTTCAATCTTAGCTATAATTCCTTGTTGGTTAGCCAGATAATCTATTTTCCCTTTAACCAATAAGTAACGCGCAGCGTTTTCATGAGCATATGACCGGGCAATCAAATCTGGAACGTGCTTCTCCTCATGGAGGATAAATCCCCGCGTATAAAAAGGATGGGGAGCCTGCTCATCAGCCAAAAAAGCTAATTCTCCCACATCAGGAGTAAAAAGATCGTATGCTGGGGCTTGTCCGCTCATTTTAGCCGCATACATATATCCAGCGTCGGCAATTAAGACTGGTTTCTTAGCAATCTCCTCGATTGCCAATAAAACCCGGTTATGTCCATCTATGTCAGGCAAAATATAATGAAAAACCAAAGTAGAAAAATTTGTTTTTTTCAAATGATTTTGCAAATAGGTGTAGAGCTTTTTGCTACCTTCGCCTCTCCCTATATCTCCAACTAAATAACAAAATACTCCTTTTGGGCTAACTAAGCGGTCAATCTCCCAAGCCGCCGCAATCAAGGCTGTGGTACCACGATTAATCTTAACTTTGTGCCCTTCGATAAGAAGATCTTCCCCTTGTCTTTTGGCTAGACCAGCTTGAAGTGGAAAATTATTATCCGGAATTGTTCCTATTACAGCGAGCATCGGCGCTTAGCCTCCTCGAAAGCTAATTGCAAAGCATAGCCGCATAAAGTGTGCCCAATATCCAGTGGATTAGCGGCTTGTTTAAGAGTCTTACCCACTAACTCCTGCGCCAAAAAAGGAACATCCGGGCATCCACCTCCGGAAATATTGGCGATAACGAGATTTTTTTTGTCAACAGTAAGTTTCATATTGGCGACTCTAACCATTAGATGCCGGCCAAAATCCTTGACCTGGAATAAATCCACTGGTTGCAGTAATGGGTCCTTAACTGGAACGATCTGCAGGGGAGGAATCCGGGCATCTGCTAAGATTTTCTTTATCTTCAATGCTTCTATTAACGGAAATTCGATCACCAAATCGCAACCGCTGCGAATCTCGGGGGGAGGTCCCATTACCCGGATTCCAAAACCCTGGGCCTTCAAAATTTTTTCAGCGCGGATTACTTCGCTCGTATTGGCAAATACTAAAAAACCTTTATCCGCCTGTTTTGGAGGAATCGAGGACTTTTGCTTGCTCTTAAGAAAAGAAAATAGGCCCATTTTTCTTCTCTATTTATGCAAAGTAATCCGATAGCCTTTACCTTCTGGATCAATTGTTTTCACTTGCCAACCCTGACTTTGCGCCGCTCGACAAACATTCTCCTTAGAAGTATCTGTATCCACCAGAACAATTACTTCACCTCCGGGCAAGCTTTTTATCTCTTTCAAAGTAAGCATAACTGGTTGCGGGCAGGAAAGCCCTCGCGCATCCACTAAGCGACTCATTTTCTCCCTCCTTAATTCGTTTTTTCTCTCATGGTAAACCCGATAAAAAGGCAAACTAAAAATCCAATGGTGACTGCTGGAATGCCATAAGGACCAACGCCATCTGGAGAACTGGCTAAGCCAAAATTATGGGAAAGGCCCGCTCCTACGATCATGCCGATCACAAAAACGGCGGCATCTCCATCGCCTTCTCCAGCCAAAAAGAGCTGGCGCCCCGGGCAGCCCCCGGCCAAAGCAAAAGCTAATCCGGCCAAAGCCATACCCGCGAAATTCCATAAGCTCATGTTATGGGCCACAGGTTGTTTAATAAAGCCAGGATTAAATTGCCCCAAGAGCAGGTTGATAATAAAAGCAGTAACCAGAAGGGCCAACACCCCCCAAAATAAGTGCGCCTGTTGGAATAAAATTAAGTCTCGAAAAGCCCCCATAGTACAGAAGCGTGTCTTCTGAGCTAAAAACCCGATGGCTAAGCCAACCCCCAAAGAAAAGAACAAAGGAGCATGCATGGAACCCGGCCCTTTCTGACTATAAAAAAGAACACCACTTTTTTCCTGGCCGGGGATTTGCGGAAAAACCAGCATGAGCAGAAGAAACCCTAACATGGTAAGCGGCAATAACCATCCCACTGAGGTATAGGTAGCTTGGGAGCGTCCAAGATTATAGCCGCTCTTCAGAAAAAGGGTGCCTATCCAAATTCCTGTAATCAGCCCCAAAAGACCAAAAATAGCATTGCCATCACCTCCAGCAAGGCGCAGCAAAGCTCGCCATGGGCAACCTAAGAATACTAAGGCTCCTATCATGGCAAATACGCCTAAGAAAAACCTAACTACAGTTGCCGAGCCCGCTCGAGCCCGGAACTCCCCAAACAAATATGCGGCCAAAAGAGATCCTAATACAAAGCCGATAATCTCTGGTCTCATATACTGAACTACTGCCGCCCGATGGAGGCCCAGCGCGCCGGCTATATCTCTTTCAAAGCAAGCAACGCAAATCCCCATGTTGGCTGGATTACCCATTTTTTGCAGCAAAGGAGCAAAAATACCAATGAACACTCCTGCTAAAATAATTCCTTTACGGGATGCAAAAAAAGATAGCGTCTTGGACATGCTTTTTCCTCCTTGAATTGCATTATTCTGATAGTCTCAGTTTAATTATTTCCTCTAATATCATGATCATGATGCTGAATAGCTCTGGAATTATAAGTAAGCACGAAAATCCTTGAATTCTAAATCTCCGAAAGAATAGGAAAGTCCGAGAGCTATTCCGCATACTTAGGGAAAATTTTTCTCTGATCCTCAGTATTAACTTTTAAACTTTTTTGTTTGCGCCAATGGAGGGAGAATTAGGCAGGACAATGCCGATGGGTTAAAATGACTTCGTTGGACCAGCCTCATCCTCCTCTCCCGAGCGATATTGCTTGAGACCTAACCTAGGCCCCTGCCGGCCAAAAATCGGCCCTCAAATAAGCGAAAGAGGAGTCTGCGGCTTCCCCATCTTTTTCACCTCCTTATGTATTTTTAAAAATTTAATAACATTTTCTTCGAAAAAAAACAATATTTTTTTTCTATGACCGTTGATTAGTTTTAATATTTATCGCCAGCAAAAGACAGGCGAGAGGGAGAGAGGCCTCTTTCCCTCCCGCCTGAAATAGGTACAATTTTCAAAAGTGATCGACGGTCAACTGATTAGAGACTTGACAGTCTCTTTTGGCCAACTTATATTTAAAAAAGTTTAAACGGAAAAAAGTTTTTAAGCATTTTTGTTATGCTTAGACTAAGAAAATCTGGCTTCAATTATCAACAAAGTCATACCTCCAATAAACCTGGTGGGTCATAGGAATACGCCCACCCCCTATTTTCTAATCCGATTTTTAGCAAAAAACCTTTCAATTTACTTTAATCAAAAAAACTAAAATAGAGAATAGCCTTTTTCGCTCCAATAAGAATAGAATAGCTCCTTTATCTGGAGAAAAAAATTATGGAATATTATGTTTTGGTCACTCATCGCTGTAATATGGCCTGTACTTATTGTTCCGCGGGCAATGCCGTCACCACTAATCCGTTGGCAAAGACGCTATCTCCTGATCAAGTACTAAGAATTGCTCAATATATAAAAGATGACCTCAATGCCCACGGAAAAGATGCTGATGAAAATAGAATCGTCTTTTTTGGTGGCGAACCATTACTGGCCTGTAATACTATGCGGGAGTTGCTTCACGCTACTTTGGACCTGCCAGTTTCTTACTGTCTATACACTAACGGACTTGCCTTAAACAAAATTCCTTTGGATATTCTCTCGGCCCTGAAATTTATTTTTGTTTCTTTTGATGGAGACAAACATGCTCATGAGCAGCATAGGGGGGCGCACACGTATGATCGAATTGTCAATAATCTTATCGAGATAAAGAAAAAAGCTTCTATTCCTTTAATAGGAAGGCTCACCGTAGAAGAAAATACTAACCTTTATAAATCCGTAACCACCATGTTAGAGCTCTGCGATCATGTTTATTGGCAGATAGTTAACAAACCCCGCTTTGAAAATCCGTCCACCTTTATAAAAAATTATGAGTCGGGACTTGAACAACTATTTTTCTTCTGGCTTAATCAACTTAGACAAGGGAATATTCTCAAGCTTATCCCTTTTGAGGCCATCGCTAACTCTTTGCTCAATGGCTCAGACGCAGACCCTATTTCTTTTCGTTGTGCTTGTGGGACGGAATTTCAAGCTATAGACATCGATGGCACGGTATATGGATGCGATGAATATGTGGGTACACCTTTGGCTCGCCTTGGCAATATTCAAGATGGAGCCCCATTATTCCTAAATTACCGATCTCACCAAGATCTTAATCCTAATTGCGGGGCATGTAAAAATTCTCTCATCTGCTTAGGCAGATGCCGAAAGATGCTCCAATCTTTTGATAAAGATCAGATCCAAATCTATTGCCGCCTAACCAATTTTCTGATAGATATAATTAGGGAAAATTTAGGGGAAATAGAAAAGGCCAGGTCTATGAATAATTTGCCTGAAATATACATCAGTCCCCCTATTACAGAAGAAATCCCTTGAAAATTTTTTCTGACCCGGGATCAAATTAAAGAGCTCCGGCAGGCAAAATTATTTGTTGCCTTAGCACGCCTAAATGTTTTATCTTTAGGATTGTTATAGGGGGATTATAGGAAATCCAAACCCAAACAATCTTTGCCTATTTTTTAAGGTTATGGCCCTGACTAGAAGACTTAAAATATTAGACTCGGAAAGATGCGTGGGATGCCAGTCCTGTATGTTTGCTTGCACGCGTAGAGAAGGGAAGGCTTCTCTTAATGGTTCACGGATTAAAGTAAAATCGATTGGCGGAATGGAGCGGGGTTTTACGGTCATAGTATGTAGAGCTTGCTTTGACCCCTCCTGCATGTATGTTTGCCCCGTATCGGCTTTAGAAAAAAGACCTGCAGGAGGAGTTAAACTTCATAAAGAAAAATGCCTGGGCTGTGGAAAATGTCTGGAAGCCTGCCCTCTTTCGGCTATTTCTATGGATGAAGAAGAAAGAAAACCCCTTATCTGTTTATACTGTGGATACTGCAAAAATTATTGCGCTTATGGAGTATTGGATATAGAAAAGGTTTAATATGGATTCTTTTCTGCATAGAGTATTAATTATTGATTTAGAAAAATTATCCTACCGGGTTGAGGAAAGGAAAGAGTATTTTCAGGAATTCCTGGGAGGTGTGGGAGTAGGAATAAGGCTGCTGCAAGAATTTCTCGATCCCAAAATTGACGCTTCTGACCCAAATAATGTGGTCGTTTTCTCTGTGGGACCTTTGACTGGCAAATTTCCTATGGTCTCTAAAATGGTTGCTCTTTTTAAATCACCTCACCACGGGTTATTGGGCGAAAGCCACGCCGGCGGCAGAGCAGCCATTGCCTTATGGCAGGCAGGTTACGGTGCTCTGGTCATTAAAGGAACAAGCCGCCTGCCCATTTACCTGGTCATCGAAGGAGATAAGGTAAAATTCAAGGAGGCCAGAGCTCTCTGGGGAATTGCTGATACATCCACCGTAGGAAGAATTATGCGAGAAAGGGAAGGGCAAAGTGGATTTCGAACTATAATGAGAATCGGGCGGGCGGGAGAAAAGGGAATTTCCTATGCCAATGTCACCACCGAAACCTACCGGCACTTTGGGCGCTTGGGTTTAGGGGCAGTATTCGGGAATAAGAAATTGAAGGGCTTGGTCATCTCTGGAAAAAGGACGGTCCTACCTGAACAAAGAAAGGCGTATTTAAAAACTTATCACGAGATTTACGAACAATGCATTTCTTCCTTGACTAAAAAATATCATGAACTCGGCACATCGGAAAATGTTATACCCTTAAATCTTTTAGGAGCCCTGCCGACAAAGAATCTTCAGTCAGCCCAATTTTCGTACGCCGAGGTATTAAGTGGAGAAAACTTAGCTCAGAATTACCTCGGGCGCCGGATTGCCTGCAGTCATTGCCCGGTGGGTTGTATTCACCTGGCCGTATTGCGGGAAGAATACCCCGACTATCCTTATTTTTACAAAACCACTTTCGTCCCTTATGATTACGAACCCATCTACAGCCTGGGAACCTTATTGGGGATAGAAAAGGTAGAAGATTTTTTAAAAATTATGATCGCCGTAGAGAAATATGGAATAGACGCTATTACCACAGGTGTCACTCTGGCCTGGGTGACCGAAGCATTTGCCCGGGGATTGATAGGCGAAGAGGAAACAGAAGGATTAAGACCCTCCTTTGGAGATGCCCAAACCTATGCTCAAATAATTGAGCGCCTGATTGACTCTCCGGCAGAGTTTTATAAGCACATGCGCCAAGGAGTATCAGCTTTAGCGGCAAAGTACGGGGGCCAAGAATTTGCCCTGGCTTACTTTGGTAACGAAATGGCAGGTTACCATACCGGTCCTGGAGCCCACTTAACCTATATCACCGGTGGAAGACACAGCCATCTCGATAGCGCCGGCTATAGCCTAGACCAAAAAATGCTAAAGGAAAATTTATCTTTTACTCCAATGGAAATGGCCCAAAATTTGTTCGCGGAAGAGGCTCTGCGACAAGTGTTAACCAGTTTAGTAATCTGTCTTTTTGCCCGCAATGTATATACCCTCGAACGGGTAAAAAGATGCTTACAAATTTTTGGCCTGGAACAAACCGAAACTGGTCTCTTGGAATTAGGGAAAAAAATATTGCGCGAAAAAAATAAATTTAAAAAATCGATGGGCTTCGATTTAGATAAGGTATCAATTCCCCACCGGGTGGGGGAAACTTCCTCGCCCCTCGGTTTGATTAATGAATCCTACCTCAAAGAAGCAGCTGCCTATTTTAAAAAATTGGTCGATCCTTAAATCACCCCTGCCCTGTTTTATCTGAACCAGAAGGCAAATGTCCGCAAATTTTAATCCTACTTAATTATCCGCCAGCTTCGTCCACTAATTGAATGAGGTGCTTGACTCTGATAGGTAATCCCTTCTGCGTCAACTGATCTTTTAACTGCAGCATACATCCTGGACAGCCAGTGACCACAGTTGTAGCCTGCGTTGCTTCTATATCTTTGATTTTCTTCTGACTGATCTGCTTAGAAAGTTCGTAATTATAGAAGCTGAAAGATCCTCCACCTCCGCAGCATCTTTGGGGCTCGCGCATTTCCAACAGCTTAACCCCGGCAAGATTTTTTAATATCAGGCGGGGCTGAGCAGTTATTCCTTGGCTGCGGTTAAGATGACAAGGATCGTGATAAGTCACTTTTTCCAGAATTTTCGCCTCCGGCTTATTAAGTTCAATCTTTTGCGTCAAAAATTCGGAGATGTCCATCACCTGACCGCTAAAAACATTTACGCCATCTATCAATTCCTGGCTTTGGCCGGACACTAAGATCTTGTAACTCTCTTTGAGAGCAGTGCCGCAAGTAGCACAGGCTACAACTATAGCATCCAATTTATAAGGGGCAAAGGCTTCCAGATTAGCTTTGAGCAAGTCTAAACCATCTTCCAGATCACCGGACATGAAGACCGGAATTCCGCAGCAGGTCTGCTCTTTTGGGAAAATCACTTCCACTCCATGACGGCCCAGGACGCGGATTAGGGATCGGCCGATCTCTGGATCCACAAAATCGATGAAGCAACCGGTAAAGAAACCAACCCGCATCTTCGTCGCCCCTTGGGCAGGTGCAATAATTGCCGGAAATTGTCTGCGTAATGGTACAGCACTTAAATCTGGAATTAGTCTCCCTTCCCCGAAGGCCGAAAGAAAAAAAGGAAGGTGGCGCAACCGGCCATCACCTTTCGGAGGAGTGAACATTTGCAAGTAAGCAAAAGCCTTTAAGGCCTTTTCAAAGCGGGAACGATTTTTAAGCAAATATTTGAAAGCCACCTTCTTGGAAAAGGGTAAACCCATTTTTTGGGCCAATTGCGCGCGCAAACCCAAAATTATCTTACTCTGATCAACTCCTGCCGGGCAATTTGCTTTGCAAGTCAAACAAAGCAGACATTTGCTAAAAAGATCTTCCGTGTAAGGAGAAAAAGAAATGGTTCCCTCCAAAATGGCTTTGGCTACTTCCACTTTTCCGCGCGAACTATAAGTTTCTTGGAGCACTTCCCGAAAGACTGGGCAATGGGAAACACAGGCTCCACACCGCGAACATTTTTCTGCCTCTTTAAGTATTATTTCTTCTGGATACATAAAAACTCCTCTTATTTTCTAAACCAATCGGCCAAAGATTAAGCTTTTTCCTCCTTCGAGCCCACCTTCCGTCTGGCGAGAGGGGAAAGTATTACCATTTGGGGACATGATCTTATTAGTTTCCTTTTTAGACAAATTTCCCAGGATTCAAGATGCCGTTAGGATCGAAGGATTTCTTGATATTTTTCCAAACTTGAACTTCGGCTGGAGAAATTTCCAAGGGAATAAAAGCCTTTTTGGCCAGGCCGATTCCATGCTCTCCGGTAAGAGTTCCGCCCAAGGCGATGGAGGCTTCGAAGATTTCCTTTATTAGGTTGTCAACTCGCTCTGCTTCATCTTTGTTTCCCGGATCGTAGGTCAGCAGAGGGTGCATATTCCCATCGCCGGCATGGGCTAAGAGATATATGGTTATATTGTATTTTTTCTCTATCTCTTTTAACCGGCGCACCATCTCAGGAATTTTGCTGATGGGCACTGTCGCGTCTTCAGTTACCATAGTCTTACTAAGCCGATAAAGAGCCACGGAGCCAAGTTTCCGGGCCATCCACATGCGGTCAGCTTCTTCCTCACTCTGGGCTAATTTGATATCAAAAGCCCCTTGTTTTTCGCAAAACTCCTTGACCGTGCGTGCCTGGCGGTCAACAGTTTCTAAAAAACCATCTACTTCGATGATCAACATAGCGGCGGCTTGAGTGGGCAGGCCCAAATGGTAAAGATTCTCGCAATTAGCTATGTAGTGCTGATCCATAAGTTCCAAGGCCCTGGGCACTATTCCCGCAGCCATGATGCGGGATACCGTGGTACTGGCATCTTCTATAGAATGGAAAGCAACTAAGAGGGTTCTTCGGGCTTCGGGTTTAGCAATCAGCTTGACGATAATCTTGGTTATGACGGCCAAAGTGCCTTCGGACCCGCAAAGCAGTCTAGTTACGTCATAACCAGTCACGTTTTTAATTGGCCGCCCTCCTGTCTTAATAACTTCTCCCGAAGGTAAAACTGCTTCTAGTCCCAAAAGGTAATCCCTGGTTACCCCATATTTGACACACCTGGGGCCGCCAGCATTGGTGGCTACATTCCCTCCTATTTGGCATATCGTTTGGCTCGCCGGATCAGGAGGGTAAAAAAGACCTCGCTCTTCAACAGCCACTTGCAAGTCGTTAGTAATCACTCCAGGTTCTACGACCGCCAGGCGATCTTCAGGGCTAATTTCCAAGATTTTATTCA
>Ga0209102_1000939_pt1 | contig 16969 bp, 22 predicted proteins | sample ConPoolayeHmetaG_FD_185483 | JGI IMG/M metagenome (GOLD analysis project Ga0209102, IMG submission 185483) | Hot spring microbial mat communities from California, USA to study Microbial Dark Matter (Phase II) - Cone Pool mat layer H metaG... ...
ATCGATTACTGGTAGTACTTTTTTCAGAAACTCGATTGCGCGTTCTTTTCGAAGTGTTGCAATGCAAGCAGTGGATTCGCCCTTTCGGATTCCAAAATCTCTTATTGTCTTCTTGGCTTTTCTTTTACATGGAGTTTGACCTGTCAACTCTTTCAAGACGTTTACGGCTTTTTCCAATGGTTCACCAGGCTTTCCAACGCTAATGTTAACGACAACCTTGGCGATTTTTGGTTTAAGCATTGGCTGCTCTTTCCATGTCTTGCGGATTTCGTCTTCAGACAGTTTCTGCAGCCTCCGGCAAGGATATTATTGGTTTAGTTTCGCCTATTGCAAAGACAAAATCTAGTATTGTTTGGTAGCGATCGCCTTTTTCATCTTCAATTATTGCGAATGCGGTTCTTCGCTTTTTTGCCTTTGCGCGCTCAATTTCAGCTATCTTCCCAAGTTTTCCAATGTTTTTTCCGCCAGTTATGATTGCATAATCCTTTTCTTTCATCTTTATGTGCTCGAGAACTTGTTCTTCTGGAATGCTTATTTTGATGGTGTCAAGAGTCTTGTAAACATCTTCCTGCGGGTTTTTTGGGTCAGAAACTTTCACCAATATGGTTGAGCCATCATGAAGGCTGAGCTGTACGTGTCCGCTTCTGGTTACGGTTTTGTTTTCTATTCTGCACAATTTAAAGGCAGATTCTTCCTTATCGATTGGATGCAGAATCAGCCCTTTCTTGGATGGGAGTATGCGGAAGAATTTGCCAGCATCAGGTATGGATATAACATCCATAAGAGATACGGGGAAATCGGCTCTGCGTCTAACTTTGCCATCAACATAAATTTTCCCTTGAGAAACTATTATTTTAGCCTCTTTTCCAGTTTGGGCAAATCCCAATACTTCACGCAAAACTACTGTCAAGGGAAGACTCTTTTCAAGCGAGTGAGGCCCTGGTGACGGTTTTATTACCCAGGTGAATTCTTTTCTGTGAATCGGCCAGAATCCTGGCGCTGGTTTGCGTTTTAATCTTAGTGGTGGTCCCTTCTTGCCCATGATTAGGTTCCTCCTTCGGTTTCAATTTTTTTGGCAGGTTTACGCTTGGTTCTTGGCTTCTTTGCTTTTGGTTTTTCTTCTTTTTCGGCTTTTTTGACCTTTGCTTTAACCGCTTTTTTTGCTGCAGGTTTCCTTTTTGCTCGGGGCTTTCGCTTTTTCGGCTTTTCCTCTTTAGGAATTGGTTTTTCTTCCACAATTTCTTCTTTTATTGCTACGGCTTTCTTCGGTTTCTCTTTAACCTCTTCCGCTTTTGTCGGAGCTTCTTTCTTTCTCTTCAAAATTTCTTTGCGCCACTTATCGTCAAGATTCAGGCTCGTAATCATGACTTTGGAAGGATGAATTGGCAAGAATATTGTTGTTCCGTCAACTTTTTCTCTCGTTAGACCCTCAACGAAAACTCTGTATCTTTTCCTATCTACGCGCGAGATTTTTCCCTCGAACCCTTCATGGTCACCTCGCATTATACGCACAGTGTCGCCGCTTCTGATTGGAAGGCTTCTCACTCCATGTGATTTTCTTAACTCGGGTGATAGGTGGGCGGCAAACATTTTATAGCGTATGTGGTCTGGGGCTTTGAACATCATTCTTCTTTGTTTGGTGGGTTTCGTTACTGGTTTTGCTGCTTGCATTAGTATTCACCTATATTATTATGCTTGCGGCGCTGGCTATTCTTGGCCATCTTTCTGCTGCCTCTCTTGCCACTGGTCCGCGAATCTCTGAGCCTTTCATTTCACCGTCCGGCGTTATTATCACAGCCGCATTGTCTTCAAATTGAACCCAAACGCCCTCTGACCTGCGGAAAGGTTTTCTCTGTCTCACGATAACTGCCTGGAAAATCTTTTTTCTCATGTCAGGCGTTCCTTGTCTAACAGAAACTGTTATTCTGCTTCCCACAGTTGCGGATGGAACACGTCGCAACCTTCCTACATATCCCATAACTTGTACCAGTCGAAGCACTCTGGCGCCCGTGTTGTCAGCACATCTTAGTTTTGAACCTGCGAGCAGCCCTTTTGATATTTTTGGTCCATGTCCAATCATTCCTTTTGCAATTAGTGCTCGCTGTTTTGCCTTTGCCGCCATTCTATTTCTCTCCTAATCTTTCGACAACGACAAATGACACGGTCTTGCTTACTGGGCGGCATTCTGCTATTCTTACTCGTTCGCCCTCTTCCGCATCTATGCATGGAGGGTTATGGGATGGGATGCGGCTGTGTCGCCTTTCATAACGCATAACTTTGGAAACATACTGGAGATAATCACGTTTCACTATAACCGTCTTGTCCATTTTCGCGCTAACAACAGTTCCCTCAAAAACGCGACCTCTAACAGGTAGGTTGCCGTGAAAAGGACAATTCCTATCATCGCATGATTTCTTAGGCTTCTTAAAAGTGAGAGACATCACCACATCCTCCGAATATGCTTTTTAAGGCGATCTTCAGGTCTTCCAACAACAAGTCTTCCTTCAATCTCAACAACTGTTCCGTCGTCAAATTTTAAATAGAAAACTGCCGAATCCTTAATGATCATCTTTCTCTTTCCCTTATGCAAAATTGTGAACGTGTTTCGGGTTTCATCTATTACTCTACCTGATATGCCAATATCTTCTGGATTGCTGCTTTTGGCAACTTTGGCTTCTGTTCCGATGAATTCGCGGCGGATTATGTCTGGCGTGACTTTCATTTCTTTTTCTTCTCCTTCTTCACGGTCTTCTTTTTCGCCTTCTGCGTCCGCTGTTCTTTCGTTTGCTCATTCTCGATTGTGAGTAGACGAGCGATTGTCTTTCGCAGTTCTCCTATTCTAGCCGAGTTTTCCACGGTGCCGCCTGCTCTGATCATGGTTTTTAATCGTTGAACTTCCGTGCGCATCTCGCCCAGCTTCTTTTTCCTGTCTTCAGAGGACATATCACGAATTTCTTTGACACGAAGGATTGGCATTTACTTGTTTTCCTCCGTTTCCTCGCTTGATTCCTCTGCCTTCTCTTCTGCAACTTCTTCAGTCGCTCCCTTAACGGCTTCTTCAGTTGTTTCTTCAGCAGCTCCTGATGGTTCTTCAAGTTCTACTTGTTCTTCGGGAATGGTTTCGGCTATCTGGATTTTGTCTGGAAACTTGGCGTCTGGGGGCATTATGCGAACTTTAACGCCGAAAATGCCTGGTTTCAGTTGAACGTGAACCTCAGCCTTCCGCATGTACTTAATTGCAGGGTCGCCGCATCGTGCCAAATATCCAGCACGAAACTTTTCGAATCGCGCCCTCTCTGTTCTAAGCTTGCCACTTATGATTATCTCTGCGCCTAATGCTCCAGCATCCATAACTTGGTTTAATGCCCAGAAACCAGCGCGTCTGAAATGTATGCCACGTTGCAGTGCTGAAGCGATACGTGAGGCGACTACGTAGGCGTTTAGTTCTGGAATCTCGATTTCAGAAACGGAAATCTGTGGGTTCGGAACCTTGAATTTTTCTTCTAAAATGGATGCAAGTTCTCTTATTGTTTCGCCGCCACGTCCTATAACCAAGCCAGGGCGCATAGTGTAAATTACTATGTGAGTTCCCAGAGGAGTCTTTGAGATTGAAACTCCGCTGTATCCTGCTCTTTCAAGTTTTTTCTGCAAAAACTCGTCGATTTCCGTCTTTTTTATGGATTCTGTGATGAAATGTTTTACGACGGACATTATACTTCGCCACCTGCTTCAGGTTGTTCTTCCAAGACTACTTCGATGTGGCACAAAGTTTCGAACTTTGGTGTGGCTCTTCCTTGTGCTCTTGGGGTATATCGTTTGATTTTCATCCCTGGAAATGCAGATGCATGAATTATTCGCATTTTTTCAGTGTCTAGCCCTTTGTATTCTGCGTTTGCTTCTGCGCTTTCAAGAAGTTTTAGCGTGTGTTTCGCCGTTTTTATGGGGTATTTGCCTGCATAAGCCTTTACGAGTCCGTGGCGGTGTCCTGCCTTCTTTTTGAATCTTCTGAAAGGAACAGCCTTTTTTTTGGCGATTACATCTCGTAAGTATTGTTTTGCTTGGGTAAGCGTCATTCCTTTGATTGTTCTGCATACTTCGCGTGCAGATTTATGGGATACTCTAACCTCTCGTTCACTTGCCTTTACGGTTTTTTCAGGATCTAATTCCTCTTCTGTTATCGAGTATCCCCATTTTGGCACTTTTATATTCTCTCCAACTGTGCAATTCAACAGCGTCACAGCGATTTATATGTTTTCCGTTATCTGAAACATTTTCTAGGCTACTATGTGCCTTAAAAATCCAAAAGCAACACTATTTTGTCAATCCAACTTCATGTTACAATTTCATGGCGTTTCCAATATGTTTCCTTTCCAAGTTAGTGGACGATAGAGAGGATGAGGGGTGCAGAATGTTTCTCCTTCCAGAATCTTCTGCTTATCCAGCCTCGGCGGTTTTACCTTCGCCTTGGTTGGCATCCACATCAAGAAAATACTAAACACTTGTTCCTTCCTTTTTGCCCTATGCGATACTCTAATCTCATCTATTGGCTTGAAACCCAACTTTTCCATTTGCCATTTAATAAACCATGGGCTCCAATGATTCTCCAAGGCGATAGTAGCAAAACCATGAGCCTTCTTCTCGCTTCTCAACATTTCTTCAATAAGCAATTTACCTAGATTTTGCCCCTTTGCCCTCCTAAGAACCCATATGCAATTCATTACAACAACTTTCTCTCCTATTATTGGATAGCCAGACACTTCTGCAGGCGCATACTCTATTTGCCCAACAACTTCGCCCTTAAACATCAAAAGTTTCTTGCGAAACCCTTTTGGAATTGCTCTCTCCAAATACTCGCTTCTTCGGCTATAACGCCTGAAAGGCATAGGCGCTAAGCATTTGTAAAGATACTTTTCATATTTACCATCAGTAGTTATGTCTATTATCTGAGTCTCTGACGTTGATTTTTCGCCTCTAACTAAAATAATGCTGATAATTCACTTTTTAGATTTGGGTTTATAAAAAAGCAGAAGCACACCCGTTAACGTGAGAACCACGCCTATAATCTGTAAGGGTTCAAATCCTTCTCCAAGAATTGTTGCAGCAAAAAACGCTGTAGATAGTGGTTCTATCACGGAGAGTATGCTTCCCCTCGAGCGTTCAACATGCTTCAAAGCGTAGGAGTATATGAGATATGCCAACAAAGAGGGAAACCAAGCAATAGCCAATGTGATAAGCCAAAGTTGCTGAGGGTAGGAGGCGACTCGCGGTAAACTTGCAAAAATTATCGGGATTAGGAAGAACGCACCTATTCCGTCACCATAAAGCAATAGAGTCCAATTAGTGTAGTTGTTTCTCAAGCTTTTAGTGATTAAGAAAAAGAGTGCAAATAGGATGCTTGATGCTAATCCAAAAATCACTCCAAAAAGACTAGCATTTAGCATAGACGGGTCGTAGGCTCGTACTACCAATGCAACGCCCGAAAAAGTTAAGACTATTGCAAGTCCTATCAAAAATGTGGCTTTCTCTTTTAGGAATAGTGACGAGTAAATCGTAACGAAAATGGGATAAGTATAGAACAGTATTGATGCTGTAGTGGCTGTAGTCAAGTCAATGGCATAGAAATATGTTACGCGTTGAAGGGCAGTTGCCAAGATTCCAAGCGCTAAAAGTTTTGATACATCTCGTCTTTGAAGCTTCAACAATCCTCTTTTGAATAGGATTATGGGCGTTAACAATGTCAGAGAGGAAATAAGCAGCCTTAACGCGATTAGCGTGGGAGGATTGATGCCGTAGCCGAAGGCTAATTTTCCAAGAACACCCATGGTGCCCCATATAATCGATGCAACGACAATGAGAAGATATCCATAGTACTCTTTCATAAACAGCTAAAAGGCACTGCCAACTTTAAAAAAGTGATGTGTCATCTTTCAGCATTTTTTCGATGTGTTTATGTCTAACCTTCAATTTTAAGTATTAAGAATCAAAGGCGAGTGAAAAAGTTGGCTGTCAAGAACGAGCATATTACGATGTTGCATGGCGCTGGCGGAACAGTCATGCACGATTTGGTCAAAAATCACATTGTAAAACACTTTGGCAACATATCCAACTTTGAAGTGCCGCTGGAAGCCTTAGACGACGCGGCAGTAGTAGATGGAATAGTTTTGAAAAGCGATTCGCACGCTGTAAAACCAATATTCTTTCCGGGAGGCGACATTGGGCGACTGGCGGTTTCTGGAACGGTGAACGACATTGCGGTTCTGGGTGCTGAGCCGTATGCTTTGACTTGCGGCTTCGTTCTGGAAGAAGGTTTAGCCTTAACTGATTTTGAGAAGATTTTGGCTAGTATGCAGAAGACATGCGCTGAAGCTAAGGTTAGCATTGTTACGGGCGATACGAAGGTTGTTGAGAAGGGAAGCTTAGGCGGCTGTGTTGTAAACACTTCGGGAATCGGCAGAAGAACCTCGGCTTTAGAGAAAAATCTTGAGGTGGTTAAGGAGTTTAGAAGGGATTTTGAGTCTCGCTGGGTTCTGGATTCAAATCTAAGAGCAGGTGACAAACTAATCCTTTCAGGAACAATTGGGGACCATGGTTTAGCCGTGCTGTCTGCTCAAGAAGGGTTGAGTTTTGGAAGTGGCATAAGCTCTGATGTTAAGCCTTTGAACCGTCTAATTGGGCGATTGCTGGATGAGGTTGGCGGTATTGTAGCGATGAAGGACCCTACACGTGGCGGTTTGGCTGATGCTTTAAACGAATTTAGCGAAAAATCGAAGATAGGCATATTGGTTTACGAGGATAAAATCCCAATTAAAGAGAACGTTCGAACTGCATGTGAAATGTTAGGATTAGACCCGTTTGAGGTTGGAAATGAAGGAAAAATAATCATAGGCGTCGTGAGAGAGAGGGCTGAAGAAGCGTTAAGGCTTTTGATGGCGACGAAGGAAGGTGAAGATGCAGAAATAATAGGCGAAGCGGTGGCTGATTTTAGAGGCGTGGCAATGCAGACAATTGTTGGTGGAAAAAGGATAATTGCCAGACCTGTCGGCGACCCTGTTCCAAGAATATGCTAGTCAACGTTTCTGTTTGCATTTTTCGACGAAATCTTCTCGAACAGGATAAAATACGTCGAGCATTATGAACGGTTCACTGCCAATGGCTGTGTCGCCGTGTGGAATGTTTGCTGGGATGCAATAGAAATCTCCTTTTTTAACCAGTTTTTCCTCTTCACCAATCTTCAACATAGCCTTACCACTGTAAACCATACCAATCTGCTCGTGAGGATGCGAATGCAATGGCACGGTATGTTTAGGCAAAGTAACGTTTAGAGCCATCATCATGCTTTCGCCATGCAATCCCGTTAGAATAATTGTTTCTAAGCCTTTCATCTGCACGATTTTTGGAGCTTTGGCAGAGTCTGGGAAATATGGAATTTTCTGTTTTGCCAGATGTTAAGCCTCCGTTATTTTCGTTTTCTCCATAAATCGGAAACTCTGCCAGCCTTTACAAGCTTCCACTTGCCCAAAAAATCTTTCCTGTAAAAATGATATAGACCGCAGCGAGTGCACTGTAGGATTTGCCTATTCTTTTCAAAATCAGCCTCATACAGCACTAGCGGTGAGCCACAATCCACACATTCGCCGCCGTAGGTTCTATCTGCTTCAGCGTTCATATTCAACATGCTCCAGTTTTTAGTAGGCATTTCTATTGTTTAAACTTTAAGCATATAGCGTTAAAGAAAAAATGTGGGGTCTGGCTTTTATGCGGCTGGTGGTGGAGGCTGCTCCATGGCGGGCTGGGCGGTTGTTGTTTTTATGGAGAAGAATCCAATGGCGATGAGTATCCATGAAATCCATATCAGTATAAATCCTACCAAGATTATTGACAGTACAGCGCCTATTAGCCAAAGTAATCCTGCAGTTCCAAAGATTTTTTCTCCAGATTTGGCAGCAAGGCCATCTAATGATTTTCTGACGAAAATGGCTGAGATAATGAGAAATATGAACAGCACGACTAAAGCAGCGATGGCGGCTCCTAAGACTGCCCAAAGATTGTTTAAATCCATGAAGTACGCTTGAATCGATAAGGGATCGGTCCAATCTATTGCGGTAGCAATTGCCATAAAAATCATTACGACTACCACTCCTACGAATGCAACTATTCCTACGATAAAAGTGATTACTCCGTAGAGTGCATTGTTGAATATGCCGCTTTCTTGATAGTGGTCTGCCATGCCTTTTAAGGCTATTAGAACAAGGATTATGCCGATGAGACTTATCACTCCCGCATATGGTATTCCGAAGAAGCCGAGAAAGCCGACGACCATTAAAATTGCGCCTATGCCACCTAATGTTTTACTTGATTCTAAAGTCATATGATGAGACCTCGCAGAACGGGTTTGATTGCTTTTAAATAAAAGCTTTTCTACGTTTTTAAGATATCATCAGTTATCTGCTTGTTTTTGCCCATATTCTGCATGTACCTTCAATGCTGACCATGCAAGCGCCTACGGGCTTCTGCGGGGTGCAAGCTTTCATAAAAAGCGGACATTCTGTTGGCTTTATCTTACCGATTATGACCATGTGGCATCTGCAACCATGCTGAATATCAACGCCATGTTCCACCTTCACATCATGTTTCTGGTGAGCATCATACGCCGCATATTCATTACTCAAAGTGTATTTTGAGGCGGGAATCGTGCCGAGCCCGCGCCAATTGCCATCAGCAATGTCAAAGGCTTCATTCATCATTTCCTTAGCTTTAGTGTTGCCTTCCCAGCGAACCGCACGCGTGTACTCATTTTCGAGACGTGGCTTGCCTTCCTTCAACTGTCGCAGAATCATGTAAACTCCGAATAGAACGTCTAATGGTTCGAATCCAGCCACAACCGTCGGCATACCATAAACTTTTGGAAACACCTCGTAGGGTTCAAGCCCAATAATAGTGCTAACATGCCCAGGTGCAATGAAACCGTTCAGGCTCAAGTCCTTCATCTCAGTCAAAAGTTTCATGGCTGGCGGAATCACGCGGTGAGAGACTAGAAAGCAAAGATTTTTTGGAGGTTTACTTAGGATTTCCACGGCTGTTGATGGCGCTGTTGTTTCGAAACCAATAGCAAAGAAGGCAAATTCCTTACCCGTTTCCTTTTCAGCCATTCTAACCGTGTCGCTGAGACTGTAGACGACTCGAACATCGGTGCCTTCAGCTTTTGCGTCTAACAGCGACTTTTCTGAGCCAGGAACACGTAAAACGTCGCCGAAACAAGTAACGCTTACGCCTCTAAGGGCTAATTGGACGGCTTCGTCGATTTCAGAGGCTGGCGTAACGCAGACGGGACATCCAGGTCCAGCGATGACTTCAACGTTTGTGGGTAAGAGATTGCGTAAGCCATAATGCGTTATCGTCCATTCGTGTGTGCCACAGACATGACAGATTTTTACAGTGCCCTCTTTTGGTGCTGTTTTCTGGATTTTTTCTGCTACGCGCTTTGCTAGGTCAGAGTCTCTAAATCTTAATTTTCCAGCCATTTTCGATTCAACTTATCTTGCTTTCTGTTTCAAGAATTTCGTTCCACAAGCGGATTGTTTCCAAAGCTTCTTTCTCGTCTACAACTTGAATGGCGTATCCAGCGTGAACCAGAACATAGTCGCCTACATTGGCGTTCACAAGCGTCACATTAACGTCTCGCAGAACGCCTTCTCCAAAATCGACTTTTGCAGTGTTATCTGTGATGCTTATGACTTTTGCTGGAACTGCCAAGCACATGTTTCTTCGATAGTTAACGAGAAAAACACGCCGATAAATCAGTTATGGTTCAAAAATGGAAAAATCCAACGGCAACCGCTTGACCAAAGGATAATCCACCGTCGCCTGGCGGAATAGCCTCGTGAACAAGAAATCTTAAACCAGCAGCCTCAACCGCTCTTCGCATGGTTAAAGCCAAAATTTCGTTGCACGCTGCACCACCAGAGAAGCCGATGGTTCTAATGCTGTTCTCTAATGCTTTTTTGATAGCAAGTTCAGCCAGACCGTTAGCTAGGTAGGCATGTGCAGAATATGCCAAGTCCGCTATTGAGTGGTTTTGTCTGTTCTCGAAGATTTCCAGAATTAGCCTTGTGGTTTCCAGCACATTACCGTTTATTAATGGTTTTAGTTTTAGTGGGTTTTTTCCTTTTATGGCGGCTGATTCGAGCTTCATGGCTGGTTCGCCTTCATAAGTGCGTTCATAACAAATACCCAAAACAGCAGCAACTGCATCCAAGATTCTTCCGCAGCTTGTTGTCTGAATTAAGTTGCGGTTTTTTTCGAGTTGGTTTAGGATTATTTTGATTTCGTTTTCGCCGTGTGGAAAATGTTGTTTGTTTTGTAGTAGCCATTTTTCTATGTTGGTTTTTTTATGAAGTATGCCAGTGGCTGTTCTTAGCGGATATCGGGTTGCAAGGTCTCCGCCTATTAATGGCTGTTTTTCAAGGTGTGCTACACGTTTGAAATTAGGCGAATCTGAAGCGCATAGCAGTATTTCACCGCCCCATGCTTCACCGTCCGCGCCATAGCCATAGCCGTCGCAACAAACGCCCACAACTTCATCCACACTATGCTCTGCCATTAGAGCAGCGATATGCGCGTAATGATGCTGAATCTGGAACAGTTGCCAGTCATTATCTTTTGCGAGTTCTTGGGCGAGTTTTGTTGTTGTGAATTTTGGGTGCAGGTCGCATGCAATAGCGTCTACTTTGCTGTTTGTCAAGCGGATGAGATGTTTTGTTGCATTTTCCAAAAAGTCTCTCGTTTCGATGTTCTCCACATCGCCTATGTGCTGAGAAACGAAGGCTTTGTTGCCAAGCAGAACGCATGCAGTATTATTCAACTCACCGCCTAAGCCTACAACGCAACGTCTCGCTCTTTCCTTGAGAATTATTGGTGCTGGTGCGTAGCCGCGTGAACGCCTTACAAAAACCAAGTCTCTACCATGAAGGCGGGCTACAGAGTCGTCACATCTATAAGCAATTCGCCGATTATGAAATAGGAAATAGTCAACCGTGTCGCCTAACTTCTGTAATGCCTCTTCATTGTCCTTCATTATTGGCTGATTGGGAGGGTTGGCGCTTGTCATAACGAAGGCTACGTCTGCTACATTGTCGAAAAGCATGTAGTGCAAGCCCGTGTAAGGCAACATAACACCGACATTATGCAAACCAAGCGCAATCAAATCAGAAAGATAATATGCATTGCTTTTGTTCAGCAACATTATTGGACGCGTATATGAGGTTAAAAGGGCTTCTTCATTTTTACTAACTTCTGCAAAAGTTTTTATGGCGTTTATGCTTCTTGCCATGATGGCGAATGGCTTCTGGCTTCGGTGCTTCACTTCACGCAGTCTTGTTAACGGCTTGTCTCTGATTGTTGAGGTTGCAACATGGAATCCGCCATAGCCTTTTATTGCCAAAATATAGCCTTCAGAAAGAAGTTTACCAGCCTCACGTATCGGCTCTTCGTGCCTGACCGCTTCTCCTTCACGTGTAGTCAACCATGCTTTTGGTCCACATTTTGGACACGCAACAGTCTGCGCATGAAATCGCCTATTCAGCGGGTCTACGTATTCATTTTTGCAGAAGTCACACATTGGAAATTCGCGCATGGTAGTGTTTTCGCGGTCGTAGGGCAGTTGCTCGATAATTGTGAATCTTGGACCGCAGTCCGTGCATGTGATGAAAAAGTATTCGTAGCGTGGGTCTTTGGGGTCTCTTAGCTCTTTTAGGCATTCGTCGCATATGGCTATGTCAGGCGGAACAACCGAACCCGAAAGCTCAGTCTCTTTAGAGCTCTTGTAAATCGCAAACCTTTCATATTCGCTTTCACCTTCAAGCATGTTTACGACAACATCATAAATCTGTGCTAGCGGTGGCTTTTTTTCTCTCAAATCTTTCAAAAAACCGTCGATGTTACTCTCTGCGCCTTCTAGAAGTATCTCTACTCCAGCGTCACCCCTATTTCTCACATATCCCTTCAAACTGTTCTTTACTGCAATGCGGTAGATGAAGGGACGGAATCCGACGCCCTGAACAATCCCAACGACGTTAACCTTTACACGCAATTAAAGCATCTCTTCAACTTCGGAATAGATATCTAAAAGGCGTAAACTCTCCAATTAACCTTTTTCAAACAACCGAAAGGTATTATCATTCATAGCTTGCATGTTGGATGAAAATGAATCCTTTTATAACTTTCTCTTCTCACTCTTATAACCATGCAAATACTACAAATATCAACAGCAACGCCCAGAAACGAATACTCAACAGAAGAACTGATGAAACTTTTTCCCACTCAAATCCCCAACGAGACCAAACAAAACATACTAAACCTTGGAGTCTCAAAAAGACACCTAATCAATCACGCTTATTCACAGTCAAAACCAGAAACTATTCTAAGCGAAACAGAACTCGTTGAACTCTGCTCAGAAGCATGTGAAAAGGCTATGGAAAAAGCAAGCCTTTCCATAAAGAACATAGACTTCCTTATCACTGCATATGATGTAAATCCCATATTGTGTCCTGGCTTAAGCCAGCGTCTTATTCGTGAAATTGGCTTTAATCCGTATGTTGATTATATAAATGCCCAGGGAATGGCTTGTGGGGCTTTTACAAATGCTTTGAGTCTTGCTGAAAATTATCTTGCTGCGCATCCAAGAAATTTTGTTTTGCTTTGTATTTCTGGGGTGAATTCCTACTGGTTCTACAATCAGGTGCGAGGCATCAAAGACTTGATGGGGATAAGCCAGATTAACTCGATAAAAGATGTGGACAGAAGGCATAGGGAGTTGAGAAAATGGATTGCTACGATGGAGTTTTTCCTCTTCGGTGATGGAGTAGCAAGTGCTGTCGTTGCAAAGGATGGAGGGGGCTTATCTGTTAAGCGAATTGTGGAAGTTACAAACCTTAAAAAGAAGGATTATGAGGCGGGTTACGCCAGACTTGCGGCTTTAAATGAGCCGTTTAAGTTTGGTTTTTGCTCGCATCTGGGCAGAGAGATTCCAAAGTTAGGTGTTAGATATACGTCTGTGGCTCTTAAGAGACTGCTTGGGAAGAATTCTGCGAGTGTGATGGGAACGGTGAAAAGATGGGCGATTCATACTGGGAGCGAGAAAATACTGGACACAGTCGCTGAGCATCATCAGATTTCACAAGAAAAGATTAGAGAGTCGTATGAGGTGCTTAAGGAATATGGCAACTTGGCAGGCGCAAGCTTACCGTTCATTTTGGAAAGGATAGTATCAGAAGACAACGTGTTAAAGGATGATGTTGTTTTGATGCTTGGTTATGGATGGGGTTTTTCTGCATCAGCGGCAATGCTAGAATCCGAGAGGTAATGTGAAAGAAAAAAGATTGGAAATCTGTCAAGGCTGTTTTTGTAGGTAGTTTGCTATGGTTAGTTTTTGTATTTCGCTTGTGCCTTCGTAGATTTCTGTTATTTTTGCGCAGCGATGGAAGCGTTCTACGTGGTAGTCTGCTAGGTAGCCGTATCCGCCGAAGATTTGTATTGCGTCGTCTGTGACTTCCATTGCTATGCGGCTTGCGTAGGCTTTTGCCATGCTTGTAGCCACGGGGTTTGGTTTTTCTTTGTCGTATAGCCATGCTGCCTTGTACATTAGTAGACGTGCGGTTTCGATTTTTATTGCCATTTCTGCGAGTTTGAAGGATACGCCTTGAAAGTTTATGATTGGTTGTCCGAATTGTTTGCGTGTTTTTGCGTAAGCCAGTGCTTTTTCGAATGCTCCTTGTGCCATGCCTACGGCTTGGGCGGCTACTGTGATGCGTGTGCCGTCGAAGAGTTCTAGTGTGTAGTAGAAGCCCTTGTTTAGCTCGCCTACGAGGTTGGCTTCTGGCACTTTTAGGTCGCTCATTGCGAGTGAGCCTGTTACGCATGGTTTTATGCCCATTTTTCCGTGGAGTTTTGTTGCTTCCAAGCCTGGTGTGCCTTTTTCTGCTATGAATAGGCTTTGTCCGCGGTGTGGTGGTTGTGCGTTTGGGTCTGATTGGCATAGGATTAGGAAGGTGTCTGCTATTGGGGCGTTTGTTATGAATTCTTTTGCGCCGTTGAGAATCCATGTGTCACCGTCTTTTTTGGCTGTGGAGTCCATGCGGGTTATGTCGCTTCCGTGTTCGGGTTCGGTGAAGGCTGCTGCGGCTATTTTTTCGCCGCTTGCAAGTGGTGGAATGTGCTTCTTTTTTTGTTCTTCGTTGCCGTGGTGCAGTAGTACGTCGGGTATCATTAGGTTGCCGAGGGATATGGCTACGCCTAGTCCTGGGTCTACTCGGCAGAATTCTTCTACGATGATGCAGTCTTCGAGGACGCCGTAGCCTTGTCCGCCGTATTCTTGTGGTATGCGCATGCTTGTGAAGCCTAGTTGTGCGGCTTTTTTGTGTAATGCCGTTGGGAATTCTTCTTTTTGGTCGTATTCTAGTGCGAGTTCTGGGGTGAATTCTTTTTCTGCGAATTCGCGGGCTGCGCGTTTTATTTCTTGTTGTTCTTGGTTTAGTTTGAATTCCATACTGTCTTTTTCTCCTGTGTGGCTATGTTTTTTTTGTTCGTAGTTCATTAATCTTGTTTTTTAGGGGTGGCACTATTTTGAATAGATCTTCGGTTATTGCGTAGTCTGAGAAGCTAAAGATTGGGGCGTTTGGGTCTTTGTTTACGGCGATGATTAGGTCTGAGTTTTTCATGCCGAGGACGTGTTGGAAGGCGCCGCTGATGCCGAGGGCGATGTAGAGTTTTGGTTTTACGGTTTTGCCTGAGCTTCCTACTTGGCGGTCGTTGGGTAGCCAGCCTTTGTCTACGACTGGGCGTGAGCATGCGAGTACGGCGCCGAGTGTTTTGGCGAGTTCTTCCATTATTGGCATGTTTGCTTGGTCTTTTATGCCTCTGCCTATGCCTATGAGTTTTTCTGCTGCGGTTATGTCTACGCCGCCGGGTGGTGGTAGGATGTATTGTATGAAGCGTTTTGTGGGTGTTTCTTGTGTTAGCGGGGATGGTTTTTCGGTGATTTGTGTGTTTTGCGGGGTTTGTGGTTTTTGGGCTGTGAAGGCTGCTTGGCGGATGGTTGCCATGTAGCCTTCTGCTTTGCGGAGCGTGGCTTTGACGTTGACTTTGCCGCCGTACATTTGGCGTGTTACTGTGAACGTGTCGCCTTCGAATGCCAAGTCTATGGTGTCTGTTGCGAGTGGTAGGTTTAGTTGTGTGGCTAGGCGGGGTGCTAGTTCGACGCCGTATGATGTGTGTCCGATGAGTGTTAGGAGTGGTTTGTGTTCTTTTATTAGTGTGGATAATACGGCGGTGTAGTTGTCGGAGTTGAAGTTTTCGAGTTTGGCGTCTTCTATGGTTATTATTTTTTGTGCGTATTCCGTGAGTGGTGTTGCTTTTTGTTTTGTGTCTTTTCCGAGTAGTATGGCTGTGGTTTGTGTGTTTGTTTTTTGTGCAATTTCGTGGGCTTTTGTGAGCATTTCGTATGTTATGTCTCGGATTTGTCCTTGGCGATGCTCAACTAAGACAAATATTTCGGTCATTTTTAGATTAGCCCCCTTGATTTGAGGATTTCAGTGATGCGTGTGGCGATTTCGTCTGGTGTGCCTTTGAGGAATTCTGCTTGTTTTTCGACTGGTGGCACGTAGAGCCTGTCTATTTTTAGCCATGAGCCTGCTTCGCCCACATCTGCTTCAGTTAAGCCTGTGTCTGCGAGTGTCATGGTTTTGATTTCTTTTTGCATGGCTTTGCGGATGCCCATTATGCTTACGTATCGTGGTTCGTTTATGCCTGTGGAGACTGTGAATAGTGCGGGGAGCTTGATTTCTAGTTGCTCTTCGAGTCCGCCTTCGAGTTCGCGGTTTACTTTGACTGTGTCGGTTGCAAGTTCGATTTTTTTGACCATGGTTGCGTGTGGAATGCCTAGTAGTTGTGCGAGGATTGGGCCTACGGCGGCGTTTCCGTCGTCTCCTGCTTGTAGTCCTGTGAAGATTAGGTCGTAGGGTAGGTTTTTGATTACGCTGTGGAGGATTTTTGCTATGGCGTAGGCGTCTGAGTCTTGGAATTTTGGGTCTGCTAGGCGTATGGCTGTGTCTGCTCCTCGTGCTAGGCACTTGCGTAGTGTGCTGTCTGAGTCTTCAGTGCCTATGGTTATGGCTGTGACTGTTCCGCCTTGTTTTTCTTTTATGCGCACGGCCTCTTCTAATGCATAGTCGTCCCATTCGTTTATGTCGTAGACTAAGCCTGTTTTTTCTATGGATTTGCCGCTTGCGTCTATTTTTAGTTCTGCTTCGGCTGTTTCTGGAACATGCTTAACACAAACGATAATGTCCAATGTGTTTCTCCTCTCTAATTAAGTGAGACTTGATTAACAGTCGCTTTTCATATAATTTTTGCTTACAAAACACATTTTCAAACATTATCAGCCCTAACAAACATGCATTGAGCCACATCTGTTTAGTAATTTGACATTAGTGTGCCTCTTGTATTCCAAGAATGCTTAATCTTTTGTTGCTTTTTATCCCGCGTGCAGCGTTGGCAGGAGCGAAAATCATTGAACCAGCGCTTAGTTCTGTCTGTTTGTTGCCCACCGTAAAAGTGCCTTTCCCCTCTATCACGTAGAAGCAAACGTCATAAGGCTCCGGGCGAGGAGGAATCTCCTGTCCAGTTTCCAGACAAACAAGCACAATGTTGAACATCTTTGTTTTGCAGACGTCTTTCTTAACCCTTTGAGTCTTGGAGAATTCGGCTAGTTTAGTTAAATCCCACACTTCCGACTTCAACGCGTCACCTCCTTCCAGTCAACTGTTTCAAGGAGCCAACAACAAACTTTCTGTTAAACACCATTCTAAGCAGCACAGGTATGATAAAGGCGATTCCGAACCAGACATGCAAATCTTGAAGAACCGCATTCTTTATTGCTTCCCCTTTCAGGTATAAAACAAACAAGGGTATGGAT
>Ga0209102_1000940_pt1 | contig 16967 bp, 14 predicted proteins | sample ConPoolayeHmetaG_FD_185483 | JGI IMG/M metagenome (GOLD analysis project Ga0209102, IMG submission 185483) | Hot spring microbial mat communities from California, USA to study Microbial Dark Matter (Phase II) - Cone Pool mat layer H metaG... ...
CAACTGGAGCATTGACGATCCCGAATCATTTTCTGGGACACAAGAAGAAAAGCTCGAGAGGATGCGCCGGGTCCGGGATATGATCAAAGAGAAGGTCTCAGCTTTTATCCGGGACTTCGAAGGGGCCCGGAGCCTTTGATATGTATCCCCCGGGCCTCCCGCCTCATCCCCTTCTATACCCGGCCCAAGGCACGCCTCGGTAAGACTATCTATTTGCCTCCACAAGGCGGTAGCGCCACGATGAAGGTCATCGCCTTCCTCGCCAACTCTGCTGTAAGCTTTGTCCCAGAGATACCTCCCCCCTCATAAAGTTTATCAGGAGCTTCTGATGGCTGGCGAGAGCGGCCGTGAGTATTTTTCGTGATTCTCTTTTTGACCGGGAGAAGAGGTCTATAGGATTTGAGATGCCTTGATAGTTTGGGGAGACTTTTGAGCCCACTTTCCGAAACTTTTTGCTCACCTTGACATCCATGCCCATTACTTTCTATCATTCATGGGGATGGGAGGAGGCAAGATGGGCGTATGACTGTCTATTCAGCCAGCAGAGCAGAAAACGAAATTCCTACTATAAAGTGCACGAAATTAAAAAAGGTCAAACGGTACTGCGTCACCTAATGTAAAGGGACTTATTCAACAAAGCAACGAGTGTTGACTCTCGAAGGAGCAAAATGAAACAACCGTTGACAGTCGAACAAGAAAGAAAAAGACATAAAAACCGTTTGCGTTATTATGTCACGGAGCGTCTATTTCTTGAAGTACCATGCGCCCAGAATCAGCGCTATGGAGGCAAATATGAGCCATGAATAAATGTTCCAGTTAATTAAGGCTGTGAACAGAAGAATAACGACCGATATTGCAGTCAAGACTTTTTCTTTGTCCTGCTTTTTCATTTTTTTCTCCTCCCTAAACTGGCTTTGGTTCCTCGATTTCGCTTCTTTCGCTTATTTCCCCCACAGGTTTTCTGGTAGCATCTCTTTTGCTTTTTCAGACGGGAAATTCCCGCGTAGCAAGGTGAGCTTCACTAGGGCCCATTTGGGGCGCATGTCCTCGCCGTAAATAAAGCCCGCTCTGCTTGCGCACGTTGCTGTAAACAGTAGAGTGCGTTTGTCTCCAGATGCCTTGGGATACCATGTCAACCACTGTCCCGTTTTTATCATAAACCATCCTCGGAAATGATAGACCGAGGGATTATCTGATGTCAAATTGAGCTTAATGTTGGTGTGAATGAGCCCGGAAGCCGCAGGCGAGGTGAGAATTGAATGGAGTCAGGCGTACTTCACGCGATGGCTTGGCAGAACCTAGAGCCGACATAAAAAGTTTCACTCCATCCCGATGATTCCTTTCAGTTTAGATTTCATTTAGAATCCTACCACGTCTCTATTCCATGATTAAATATGATTAAGTATGTTCTACCCACACAACATGAAAAAGAAATGCATCTCTTAGAAATCATCTTTTTTATTTGGTCGAATATTGGAATGCTCAGAAATAGTAAAAGTCCGCCCTACATCAAGAACAAAAAAGCATAATTTTTTTCTTGTTCATCATCTGCTCAATGTCCCTTCTAAATGCTTTTCTGAGTCCTTTGGTGAATCATTTCTTAGAGCACTTCACAATGTTTGTTAAGAAGACTTTTTCGCATGAGTTCGCGGTATTTCAAGGAATTTGAGTTTTTTTAGAATTTTGATCCCTTTCTCAAAATTCCTATACTCAAGTAAACAGCCCCGGCAACTGGCCAAATGTTCCCTGACTGCAGTCTCGCTTTCGCGGCTCAGCTCATGATCATAATATTCCGAGAATAGAAGCTGAATATCTTGACAGTTCACAGTTCCAAAATTCCTTGACAAATGCAAAGATAATTGTCAGTAAAAGCTTTACAAGTTCCTTTAATGAGTTCTTTCTTGAATAGTCGGCGAGCGCGATAAACGTTTATCTTCACCTGGTCGACATTGTATTTCATGACATCGGCAATTTCCTTATAACTCATATTGTGTAGATCCCTCAGGACCAGAATGATCCTGTATTTTTTGGGAAGATGACTGAGCATGTGAACGATGCACCATTGCAGCTCACTTTTGTAAACAGTTCTCTCAGGACAGTCTCCATTAGAGGGAATTTGAATTTCTTCAATGCCTTCATAGTGTCCGTTTTTGAAATTGCCTCGGCATTCCTTCCGGAAGAGATTGAGTGCAATCCGACTCAGCCAAGTCCGAAAGCTTGATTCACAGCGGAAGTTCCGGAGTTTTTTGTAAGCCTGAACAAACGCCTCCTGTGTCAAATCATCAGCTTTGGCAATATCTCCGCAGAGTTGATATATGAAGTTAAAGAGATATTTTTGCTGAGACAAAAAGAGCTCATCAAAGGCCCGGCTGTCGCCTTCTTTAGCTTTTTCAATTAGATCTCTTTCACTCGCTCTCATAAGCTTGTGCCTATACATACCCTTTTTTGGGGGGCCACGTCAAGATTGGTTAGGCTTGCAGGTGAGCCATCGTAAACTCTCTTCGGGTGCCAAATCGGATGAGAGGAGGAATATCCCTTTCTTTGGATCGAGGCTCACTACGACAAGGTCCAGATGGGGGATCGAATCATTACGTTGGCACTGATGATTGCCCACAGACCGAACAGTTCGGGGACCACGCGGGTAGTCTGCAGGCCTGTGGCAGGGCTGATAAGGAGCGTTGGGCGTTCCGTCGCTATTTGAAGAAGGTCCCGACGCAGTCCAGCATTGCCCTGCTGTTGGAGGGGAACGGGTAGGGGATGGAGGATGAGATGGAAGAAACCGGCCACATCCCGTTGCCCACCAGTGCGGAGGGGTCAACGCCAGCGACTTAGCTTCTTATGGGTCAAGAGGCACACTTAAGCTGTGGGGGCTGTGGCCAGGCCTGTGACTGAGGCGACCTGTTGGATTTTAAAAAAAGGAGGACCCTGCGGGGAGAGGCAAACAAAAAAGCCCGCTTTATCTGCCCGGAGGAAATAATGAAACTTTTTCTTCGGAGAAAATCTCTAATAAATGTAAGATGGAAGAACGACGCAGATTATAAGATTTCTGGTCGAGGGGACTAATGAAAAAGCTGCATGCCCTTTCAATTTTCATCTTCGGAGGATTTCTTTCGCTTGGGAACCTCCCGTTTATAAATCCTATTAGGGAAGACGTTCTTCAAGTTGCTTCTTATTTCTATCATAATGGAGGGAGTATTTATTATGAAGTAAAAGGGAAGGGATTTCCCCTTGTTTTTGTTCACGGCGGCAATATGGATAACCGCATTTGGGATGATCAAGTTAATATCTTTGCTAAGCGTAACCTGGTTATTCGCTATGACATTCGGGGGTTCGGTAAATCCGACCGTCCTAAACAACCCTATTCTCATGTTGAAGACCTTTTTTCCCTTTTAAATCATCTTCATGTGAATAAAGCCGTTTTAGTGGGGTTGTCGCTGGGAAGCCGAATTATTATCGATTTCTGTCTCATCCATCCCGAAATCGTAGAAGCTCTTATTTGCGCCGGCCCGGGATGAAGGTTCTGAGAAAGCGGCAGCGATGTGGCTGGATGATCCCTACATGAAGCCGGCGATGGAAAATCTGCGGATTAGAGAAAAGATCCGCCGAATCGTTTTCGAGAACGCCCATGTCTGGTTATCGAATCCCTTGCTTGAGAGGCCGATCAAGCCCCCTGCTTTGGAACAGATGGCTGCCCTTAAGACGCCTTTAGTAATTATCGTTGGAAAGAGGGATGTTGAGGAAATACACGCCGTCGCCAACCTCCTGGCATCCAGCGTATCGGGGGCAAGAAAGGTAATCATTCCAGGAGCCGGCCATATCGTAAACATGGAAAATCCACTAGAATTCAACGAAGTTGTCTTAGGATTCATAAAGTCTATCCAAAAAGAATTTTATCGTTGAATACCTTAATGAAGACGTATGTGTTCTTCTCGGTGGCTTTCTCGCGGAGAGCCCAAGACCGAATGAATCAATTCGTGTATTGATGCCAAATTGAATCGCTATTCACCCAAGGGCTAAATCAATGCGGCTTTTCTGGCTTACGATACAAGTCTGTTCTTCATGGACGCGAGAATGAATATGGATTCCGCCGAAGCCATGCTGGCATGAATCATAAGGTTAGACCAATCAAGCGACACCGAACATTAGGAAGACAAGAAAGCCTTGAAATCCAGAAACCAATGAAGGGAAACAGCGAAATAAATGTTCCATCGTCCTATCAGTTTTGCTGACAAAAACACGAGAAAAACCATGAGAAAAGTTCCCGAGACAGAGTTGAACAAAATCAAAGAAAATATCGGGATTCCGCTATGAGAAGAAACGTACAAGTGGTAGGGAAGATGCCACAGAATCATTAAAAGCAAAAGAAGAAAGGTGGCAACAAATTTGCCCGTCGATCGGCAGAAACGCGAAAAAAAATATCCGCGCCAGACGACTTCCTCACCTAAAGCAACGCACAAGAGGAGATAAAAGCCCTGCAAAAAAAGTTTTCCCAGTTCTAAGGTTTTTGGAGGCCGCAGGAGGAAGATAAGGACGATGCCAATAATCGCCAACGCGCCGAAAAACGTTGTCCAAAAGATCTCTCTCCCAAACAGGAGATTCTCTTTTTTAAAATTTCTTAGTCCGATGGAGCCCAAGTGCCTTTTTTCAATCTTAAAGACAATAACGATGACGATAAAAATTTCCAACAAATATTTCAGCGCGGATAAGCCATAAAATAATAAATTGGATCTATTATTTACAATAACGGTTCGATAAAGGAAACCAATAAAAACAGCGCTTATAGCGAGTTCAATCAAACTCAGACAGGCGCTAAGCTTAAAATCTCTGAAATTTCTTTTTAAATTCGACTTCTTGGGAAGCCAATCCCCGAGTCTCGATAGTTCGGCATCCTCTTGAATCAATGTCAGTTCTTCCGGCTCCTTATGCTTTGCCATTTAAACCAAGAAACGATAACATCCACAAAAACCTTTTCTTATTAGATGAGGAAATTAGAACAAAAGTTACAATTATCAGACAAGTGTACCGTGGAGTATGCATATATTTGTGCTGCGCTGGCCGAGCGGAGGATGTCGACAGGCCGCCCTTGTTAGCAAAAAGGCGGATATTCAGACGAACCTCTCCTCCCGGGTGAAGAACGGATCATGATAAATACCCAGCCGAGATCTAAGCGGCCTTCAAGAGTTCCCCATAGGCGAGATAAGGGGAATAAGACCTCTTCGCAACGAACGTAACTTTTCCGCCCGAAAGAATATCTAATAACGAGAAGGATATGTTGTTTTTCCAAAATGACATCTTGTTTGCAGTTCATCTTTTGTATTTTTTAGACCCCGGGGAGGAATAAATGAGTGATCCCGTTATGGACCAAGGGCCCAGTTTATAAGCCGGGATGGAGTATGCCTCGATGAGCACGCTCTCTTTGAAATTGGCAGAATCCTCTCCCATCCTCGGGCATCCTCCTGCCCCAGAGTATTGTCAAGTTCAGGATGATAAGATAAAACTCTTTTCCCAATTGGACGTATATTTCCTTTGGCACGTTTCGTGCTTCTTAGAGCCGAGAGATAAATTGGCTCGACCATGGAGAATCGACAATGAAAGGGCATAACCGAACATCTATGCAGCTGGCCTGGCTTGTTTTTCTGATCACTGCACTTTTCAAATCCTTAGCCACCGGCGAGGATGGGCCCGTGACCGTCAGCTTGGACGACTGTATCATCCGAGCTGTCAAGAAAAATTTCGATGTGGCGGTCCAGGTTCAGAGTTGCCTTCTGGCCAATGTGGCGGTGACTCGCGCTACGGAAAAATTTGTACCCACCCTGTCCTTCGATTTCTACGAGGACAACAACAACTCTGCTTCCTATTCTTGGATCGAGGCAGAAGACATCTCCTCGTCGGCCGCGCGGACCTATTCAGCCAGCGTCAGTCAGGCCATCCCCTTCGGCGGTTCCCTTTCCGTGTCTCTGGGGACCGGCTGGAATTCATCGAACATGCGTTTCCAAACGATCAACCCCCGCTACAGCGGATTGCTCTCGTTCTCCTTCACCCAACCTCTCCTTAAGGATTTCGGCTGGGCGACCAGCCGGAAGGAAATCCTCGTCGCCCGAAACTCCAGGGATATCGCTGAGAACGACCTTAAAGCGACGCTTCTCCAAGTGATTTATACGATCGAACAGACCTATTGGGAACTCGTCTACCGGATCGAATCGCTCAACGTAAAGCGTCAGTCCCTTAAGCTGGCCGAGGACCTCCTGAATAAAAGCCTCAAGGAAGCCGAGATCGGGACCCTGGCCCCCAAAGAGGTCATCAGCGCCCAAGCTGAGGTCGCCAGCCGGAAGGCAGACATCCTCCAGGCCGAAATGCTTGTCCGGGATTCTGCTGATGCTTTGCGCGGCCTTATCGGGCTTCCGTTTGAAAAGGACGCCCCGGACATTGTTCCGGCCGACAAGCCGACATTTACCAAGTGCGAGATCGGGCTTGACGCGGCCCTGTCCATAGCCCTCCGGAACAGGCCTGACCTGCAATCGTCTGCTCTGGGGATCAAGAACAAGGAACTCGATTTCGCTTACGCCAAAAACCAGACTTTGCCGTCGCTCAGCCTCAATGCCCAGTATTGGAGCCCCGGGCTGTCGGGAGACCAAATTGTATACCTTAACGATAATCCGCTGACCGGAGTCATAGTTGGTCGGATTCCTGGCGGCGCCGGCCAGGCCATCAAGGACGCCTTTCGATTCAAGCACCGCAACTGGTCGGTCTCGCTTTCGCTCGAAATCTCTCTCACGGCCATCCTCACCCGCGCCGCCCTGGCCCAGGCAAAGTTGAGTCTCGATCAGGAAATCATCCGCATGAAAAAGACTGAACAGGACGCGGTGATTGAGGTTCGGGCGGCCGTCCGGGCCGTCCAGACCAACTACGAGCGGGTCAACGCTTGCCGGTCCGCCCGAGAGTTGGCGGAGAAGAAACTCGCCGCCGAGGAAGCCAAGCTTAAAGTCGGACTGAGCAACAATTACTTTGTCCTCAATTATCAACGGGACTTGGCTGTCGCTCGGACAGAGGAACTCAGGGCGCTCATCGACTATGCTCTGTCCCTGAGCCAGCTCGACAAAGCCATGGGGACGAGTTTGGATAAACGGAACATAAAAATCACAGACGCTGCGGAGGCTGGACGATGAAACGACTCGCTGCGATCCTGATCGCTGCCTTGACCCTGGGAGGGCCAATCGCCGCGCCGCAAATCCAAGAGCAGTCTCAGACGATGAAGCTTCTGAGTCTCAAGAAAGCCCAGCTTGCTCTCGACAAAACGAGGGGCGATTTCGACCGCTCCCTCAAGCTTAAGGAGCAGGGATTAACGTCCGAGGAAGAATTCGCTCAGACCCAGACGGCTTACCTCCAGGCTCAGGTAGATTACCAGCAAGCTCTGATCAGCTTTATGGGGAGCGAAGCCCGGATCTCGGTGGCCAGCGCGGTCAAGTACCAGGACATTGCCGGAAAGAAGTTCGTTCGTGTAGTCCTTCGATACTCCTCCAAGGAGCTCAAGGAACTCGCCAAGCTAAACATTTCGGCTGAGGACCTCTTTCCACTCGACTTCATGAAGGAGATCAAGGATGTATCGGTTTCGCTCCGGTCTGAGGGCAAGATCATCTCTGACCCTTACGAGAAGACGATCCCCTCGCTGCTGTTGGAATCGGAGCAGGACGTGACCTTCCAACTTCTCAAGGACGTCGAAAGCCTGGAGATCAACGTCTTTTACTCGGGGAAGAACGAGACGACCTCGGTCTACCTACAGAAGGGGATCAGCGCCAACATCGTCACCGTAAACTCGGCCCAGTTCTCGCAAGAGGCCGACCTCGAAAGTCAGGCGACCTACGACCTATCGCTGGAGAAGTTCTCGGGCGAGGCCAACGTCTTCAAGCTCGCGGTCGTCAACCTCCCCCAGCAGGTCAACTACGAATTCAGCGACCCGACAACTCAGGCCCGCCTTTCCCAGATCAAGTTCACCGAGGGGGTTACGAGTATGAAGCTGTCGCTCAAACTTTATCTTCCCAAAAACGCCGACGCCCAAATTGTGCTCGATAAACCCCTATCTTTCTACGCGTTGGTCCTGGATAACGACCAGGCCGCTGCCCTTGAGGCGCTCCTGACCGAGAAGCCCGAGATCAGCCCGGCCGATATCGCGGCCCTCAAGGCCGGCAGTGTCCGCTTGGAACTCATCCCCCGCGGTGTGGGTAAAATCGAAGTCCAGGCAGTCAATCTCTACCACGAGATAAAGGCCGGCGAGGACGTGGACATGGAGGTCCGGGTGAAGAACGCCGGAACCAGGAAATTGAATAATATCAGGGTCTACACCGACCTGCCCCTCAACTGGCGGTCCCAGGTCGCCCCCGACCTCATCGCCTGGCTTGAGCAGGGCAAGGAGGAGGTCGTGAAGGTGAAGTTCCAGCCCCCGGTGGACGTAGCCGTAGGCGACTACGAGCCGAAGATCAAGACCGAATGCATCGCCGACAACCGCCGGGTTGAATCCGAGGACAAGATCGTCCGTATCCACGTGGGCTCAAAGACGAACATCCTCGGCATCGGGTTGCTTGTCTTTTTTCTTGTCGGCTTACTTGTCGGCATCGTGGTCTTCGGTATCAAGCTTACCAGGCGATAGAGTTTACGAAGGAGGAGGATCAAATGCCGATATCTAATCCCATCTTGAAAGCGGCCGATCTGTCGAAGCACTACGAGGACGGGCTGCTCGCCCTGGACCATCTAAACCTGGAGGTCCGGGCGGGCGAGGTCTACTGCCTCTTGGGAGCCAATGGGGCGGGAAAGACGACGACGATCCACCTCTTCCTGAACTTCATCCCGCCGACGACTGGAACTTGTTATATCAACGGCGTCGATGTTACCAGAGACCCGCTCGAGGCCAAGAAGCATGTCTCTTTCGTCTCGGAGAACGTCATGCTCTACGAGAACTTCACCGCCCGCCAGAACCTCGAGTTCTTCGCCAAGCTGAGCGGCAAACCTGGCCTAACCAGGGAGCAATGCTATCAAGTCATGAGCCGGGTTTCGCTCCAAGAAAATGCCTTCGAGCAGCGGGTCAAGACGTTCTCCAAGGGGATGCGGCAGAAGCTCGGCATCGCGATTGCCATTATCAAGGACGCGGCGGCCATTCTGCTGGATGAGCCGACGGCAGGGCTAGACCCAAAGGCGGCTGAAGAGTTCCTGGAGATCCTGACCGAGTTGAAGAGCGAGGGGAAGGCCGTATTGATGTCTACCCACGATATTTTCCGGGCCAAGGAAATCGGCGACCGGGTGGGGATTATGAAAATGGGGCGCTTAGTCATAGAACGGACCCGGGAGGAGCTACAGGTCGAGGATCTTGTCAAGATCTATATCGGCTACATGAAGGCCCAACCGCTAAAGGCTTGAAGAGCAACGGAGCGAGGAGCCTAAAAATGCTTGACGCAGTCGTTTGCAAGGAGATCGCTGCGAACCTTCTAAGCTACGGGTTTTTCATTATCATCGTCTTGGTCTCAGGCCTGATCTTAACCGGCTTGTTTGTCATAGCCCGCGATTATAAAGGCCACCTAGCATGCTGCCAGCTCATCTGCTCTAAACCCCGAGAGCAGATCGCCATTCTCCCGCCCCACCCGGTTTCGGTGTTTGCCAAGGACATGGATGATTCGCTCTCCCGCTCCTTCGAGATTGAGACGATCGAGGTCGATGCCAAAACGGGCAAGTCTTTGACCAATCCTGTGTTCGCATTTTTCTGCCCCCTGGCTTCATCGCCTTCGTCAGTTATGACATGAGATAGGAGGCAACTATGCTCAGAGACATCATCCACAAAGAGATCTTGGAGACGATCACAAGCCCGAAGTTCGTTTTCACCTTCGTTCTCTGCACGATCCTGATCCTGCTCTCGGTATACACCGGGATCACGAATTTCCGGGCTGAAAAGAAGGAGTTTGATGCCGCCCTAGCCCTCAACAAGAAGAACCTGGAAAGTCAGCCGAGCTATCAAGCCCTGGCCGGCTTGGGAACGAAAATCTACCGTCCGCCTCAGGTTCTTAGCGTGATCGCCAGCGGGGTCAGCGAGGCTGTGGGACGGGTGGCGACGGTCAACGTCGCCTACGATCCCAGCCTGGTTGATTCCAAGTACGAGAGTAATCCCGTTTTCTCTATCTTCGGCGCGCTTGACCTGTCTTTTATCGTCAAAATCGTTCTCAGCATGGTCGCTATCCTCTTCACCTACGATGCCATCGTCGGCGAGAAGGAGAGAGGAACTCTCAAACTTATCTTGTCTAACCCAGTCCCGCGCGACCGTCTGATCATGGGGAAGGTCATCGGCGGCTTTATCAGTCTACTTATCCCCCTAATAATCCCACTTATCCTCAGCCTTCTCATCGTCCTGATCTATCCCAACATTAACCTCTCTGGAGAAGACTGGATCCGTCTCTTGCTGATGTTCCTCATGTTCTTCCTCTATCTGTCCGTGTTCTTCATCATCGGTCTGTTCGTCTCGGTCCGGACGAATAGGAGCTCGACAAGTTTTCTTGTCCTCCTCTTCATCTGGGTCGTCTTCGTGACGATTATTCCCAAGGCTTCGGTACTCATCGCCTCCCAGATAAAACCGATACCCTCGGTTCACGAGATAACGGCTAAGAAGGACGCCTTCCTCCAGCAAATCCAGGTAAGCGGGCAGAAGCGAACCATTGATTGGATGAAGGAAAATGCCCCCAAACTGCGTGAGGATCAGAAAGTCTACCAAGAGAAATTTAAAAAATATCTAGAGGACCTCCAACAGGAGCTGACCTCAAAGATCGATGAGAACAATGCCGCCCTTGAACGCGACTACCGTCTTCGTAAGCGCTCCCAAGAGCGGTTGGCCGTTAATTTATCCCGAATCTCTCCAGCCTCGGCTTTAATGTTTTGCTCGATGAGCCTAGCGAGGACTGGAGTTGATGAGCAAGAACAATTCTTAGCCTCTGTCCGCTCTTATAAACCCATCTTCACGAAATGGGTTAATACCAAAATGATGAAAAGCATCGATTTCACCGCGGGAGGCCAAACGACCAAGGTTGTCTTAGACGACATGCCTCAGCATAGATTCGAGGCCGAGACGATCGGCAAGTCGCTGGCCCGGACGATCCCCGATTTTGGGGTTATGTTCGCCCTGATCGTCGTCTTCTTCGCCGGGGCCTATGTCTCATTCTTGAAATACGACGTCCGCTGAGAGACCGGCCATAATTGAAACTATCTACTTAAGGAAACATCATATCTGAGGAGGCTTTGCGTGGCTGTAAAAAGAAAGAATATATTCATCGTTGTTCTTTTCTGCATTTCGTGCGGTCCTATCCTTCCCTCACCTGCGGGCGCAAAAAGGCCGGCTATCCAGGCAGTTCCAGAGTCGGCTTTGCTCGGGATTCCGGTCAATGTCCAAGCCAAAGGGTTTAATGCGGGCGAAAGGATAATCCTCCGTGCCCGTTCAGAAGACGGGAATAAGATTACCTGGGAATCCTCAGCCCTTTTTATTGCTGACAGAAAAGGAATCGTTGATATCGCCTCCCGGGCGCCTGTCTCGGGAGATTATTCTGAGGTGGACCCGGCTGGCCTCTTTTGGTCGATGAAGCCTCAAGGTCTCGAGAAAAAGGATTGGCGGTCTTACTCCTTCAGAAGCCTTGACCGGATGACAGTAACGCTGACAGCAGAAAAAGAGGGCGAAGTCCTGGCCACAGCCCGAGTCGAAAGGCTCCTTCGCCTCCAGGAATCACACCTTGTTCGTGAATCTGTCAGGGAGGAGGGGCTCGTGGCCACATTCTTTTACCCTTCGGAAGGCGGCCCTTATCCTGCCGTTATTAACCTTGGCGGGTCTGGTGGAGGGCTTTCGGAGCAGCGGGAAGCGCTTCTGAGCTCTTATGGATATGCCGTCCTGGCCCTCGCTTATTTCGGGATCGAAAACTTGCCGCCGGAGTGCATCGAAATACCCATTGAATACTTTGAAAAAGCGATACGATGGCTAAAAGTTCATAAAGCCGTGAATCCAGAGCGGATTGCTGTATCAGGCGGCTCAAAAGGCGGGGAGCTAGCCCTTCTCCTCGGCGCCACCTTCCCCGAAATCAAGGCTGTTGTCGGCATTGCTCCCAGCGCCCTCATCTGGCAGGGAATCGGCCAGAAATCTTTTGAGCCACGATCATCCTGGTCCAGGAACGGGCAGGGGTTACCCTTTGCGCCGTTTAACTTAATCTGGGCAGATTTCCAAAAGCTCCTGAAGGGGGAGCCCATCGCCTTCAGGGAGTGGTATAATCCAGAGAATATAAGTCCGGACAGGTTAAAAGCGGCGGCTATTGAGGTAGAAAAAATAAACGGCCCTGTTCTTCTGATTTCCGGCTCTGACGACCAGATGTGGCCTTCGGAGGTTTTTTCTGAGATGGTGATGAAGAGGCTGAAAGAATGCGGCCATCCTTACCCGGACCAGCACGTCTGTTTTGAGGGCGCCGGGCATGGTTTCCTCCTGCCCTACCTGCCCACGGCAACCAACCAGATAAACAGACAGTTTATCCTCGGAGGAAATCCCAGGGATGATGCGCACGCGAGCATCGGGGCCTGGAAGGCTATCTTAGGTTTTCTCAACGAACATTTACCCAGAAAAACAACCTCAAATTCTTAGCCGCAGGCAACTTCTTTTTTTCCCCAGAGCTCAGAAGCCATGATCGCCCAGGCGCACTGTCCTTTATCGGGTGTTGTTCCATTATTTCGAGCGTTTCTTAGCTGAATATGAGAGCCGTTTCGAGAAGGAGTACGGCTTCCTCCGCCCGATTATTAAGGAAGTGGTTGAGCGCTGCCTCGATTGCGGCAATCCCCGCTGCGGGTTTGCCCGCATTCGCTGCCTTTCGTGCGGGGAAGAAAGATTGTTGATGTTTTCCTGTCGCAACTGGGGATTTTGCTAAATCTTCACCCGCACCTCCATTTCCTGGTGACCGTGGGCGGTGTGAATGAGGGTGAGTATTGATGATGATGGTCAATACCGACATAATTCATCTGTACGCCTCCTAAAAGTAGAATAGTCAACCGGGAGTCTATCAAACTCCCCGCGGAGGTGCATCACGTCATCATGTTACCTGTCCGATTTTATTTAACCCTAAGCTAGTGCTCATGTCTGGTACGCACGAAGAAGCCACGGTTCTCTTCTTTGAGTGAGGGATTTCCTTAGTGACCGATGACGAATGTAACTTTTCCTCCTGTTAAGGTATCTAAAAACGGGAAGAATGAATAAATTGTCCTCTGATTTCCATTTTCTTCGGCGTGTCTGGGGCATGGGGATCTTGACAACATTTGAAAGAGAATTATCTTTGAGGCGAAAAACACTCCGATTGCGGGCCAGAGGGCGGACGAAGATGCCGAGAATATCCATTTTATTGCCCGTCGTCGCTCTCTCTGCTTCTCCCCAAAAAGACCTCATCAAGGAGGCCATCCTCAGCCGAACCTCCATGAGCCTTGGATTCAACGGGTTCGCCGAGGCTGCCGAATATTCTGAAAAACTTCTCCCCGTAGATCCCGCACACGCAGGAGTTATATTCTACGCTTCATGAGATTAAAATCGTTTTCTTTGCTGACATTTTTGTTTTGCCTCATTTTCTCTCTCCCCGGGTTTCAAAAGCAGGAGAAATCGCTCTCACCATTGGAGCACGAGGTGACTGTCAGGTTAATCGTGGTTGATGTTATCGTGCTGGATAACGAAGAGAACTTTGTTACTGACCTGACAAAGAAAGACTTCGAGATCTTTGAAGACGGCTTGAGTGTTCCCATAAACTCTGTTGAGTTGATTAACTTGGAAAAAGCAGAATTCCTGACTCAAGAAAAAAAAGAATCGGCATTGCCAGCATTGCTTTCCAGAGAAAAGCGCATGTTCGTCATTTTTGATTCGATCAATACGATCAAAAGAGAGCTCAAGAGGAGCACGCCAAAAATCATCGAGAAGCTCATGTCATTAATCAAACTGGGGTATGAAATCATGATCTTCGAGCTGACCCCTCAAAGAGGAATGGAAGTTCTTCAGCCTTTTACTCGAGATGAGACAATCCTTGCGAGAGCGGTCGAGAGAGTCTCTGGAAACATATGGGTCGATAAATCACAAAGGGACAGCGCTCCGGTTTTAGAGGAGGCAGCCGGCCCTGGTCAAGCTCAAGCCGCGAGAGGCCATGCTGAAAAACTTTCAGAAATGGAAAATATTTCTTACGGGTATTTTAAGAGAATGAGGTTTGAGAGCACGATGAACGGTCTGCTGGCCTTGATGAACATGATCAAAGACTACCCGGGGAGAAAGACAATCCTTTTCATTAGCGGCGGCATTCCCTATGAAGACCCAAGGAGCGTATCTAACGCTGCCAGAATTTTTGACCCTTTCACATTACTCAATAAGCGGGGTGTAAGGAAACAGCATGAAATTCTTGATGCTCTGATTCATTATGCCAATGCCCACAACATTACCTTTTATGCCCTGGATCCTGATACCTGCATAAAATATATTGCTTTTGCTGGCGGGAGTGCACTTTTTGACCCCGGTGATTCTGAAAGGGCAAGAGACAAGTTAGACAGCCTGCACAATCTGAATTGGCTGGCCCAGGACACGGGCGGGATCTCACTGAAGGGAGCCAAGAGATTCGAAAATTTTTATCGAGCGGTGAAAAGAGATTTGTCTTATTATTACGAGCTAAGCTTCTATCCTCAACGAAAAAGGGCAGACGGCAAATACCATAAAATTGAGGTCCACGTGAACCGACCCGATGTCAAAGTTCGTTTTCGCCAAGGCTACATGGATTATCCAAAGGCTCAAAAAGAAATACTCCTCATTTCCTCTGCTTCTTATAACCCTTCGCTTTTCAAGCAAATTCCTTTTGAGGTGCAGGCTGTTCCTTTTTTCCGGAGTGAGGATAAATTCATTTTATGGATGAATTTTGCCCTGCCTGCAGAAAAATTGATCAAAGACGGAACCGAAGGAGTTCCTTCAAGAAATCTTAGATTAAGCCTTTTGTGCAGGGGCCCGAGTTATGAAAACTTTTTTACCGGCCAGGTTAACATTCCCCTTAACCTTGACCCGGCTTTCCTTGAGTCCATAAAAAGGGCGGGATATTTTGGGTACAGTTGCCTGACTCCAGAGCTAAGGCTCCAGAAAGCTCGATACCAGGTTGTCTTTGTTCTTTATGATGGAAAAACAGAAGAAATTGGAGCGCAGGAGAAGCTGCTGATAAATCCACATTTGAAAAACTCCACTCGGCCTCAAATGCTCAATGTCGTTTTAGGAACTTTGGCAGAAGAAGTCGAGGAGGGACTCAAGCCCTTCACTCTGTCCAGGAGAGATGGTGCTCTCCAACTTTCAAAGCAAAAATTTTATCCCTCTGTGATGAATCAATTCAAGCAGGGCGAGAGAGCCGGAGTCTTTGTGCAGATTTTTTCTCCGCAAGGTGGACTTGAGATCGGGGCCCGGTTTTTCCTTTCCCAAGATGGCAAAAAGATAAGGGAATTGTCGGGGGAGGTAGTGGAGACACTCGAAGAGAGGGGAACAAAGATATGGAACGCTGGTTTTAGTTTAAACATCGACGATATTACCGCTGGCGATTATCTTTTGGTGGTAGAGGTAGAAATTCTGGACGCAGGCTCTGAATTGAGCAAGGAAGTTCCCCTCCGGATTAAAAAGGAATAATACAAAACCTATATTTATCATTCCCCACGTTGGGGTGAGGCAAAACTTGCGCGTAAACACTCATTCAGCCAGCGCACAAAAAAAGTAAATTCTTGAATCAGGAGGCACTTATGAAAATCGCCAAAAAAAGCGCCATGCTTAATCTCGCTCTCCTGGGCATCTTGGGCGGATGGCTCCTCTTCTGCTCCCAGGATGCAGGAGAAATCAACCGCGTCACATTCGATTTTGAAATGGTTGAGCAGGGAATCGCCTGGCTCGAGCTTATCCGCTCAGGGACTCCTGAAGAGGCAGTGAAAGACTTTTTCATGAAAAACGTCGCGCCTACAGGAGGCTGCCGCGCGATTATACACCACTGGGCGAGGTTCAGGAAATGGGATGAGGAAGAGCTGTATAAGTTTATCATGGCCGCCCTCGACCGCATCCCCACCGGGGAAAAGCTTCAGAACGAAGACGGCTCGCCGACGATGTTTGCCAGGAGAAGGTATTTATGGATGAATGCCCTCCAGAATCCTGAAAGACTGAAACGTGACCTTGAGGACCTGAAAAAAATGAATCTTCGGGGAAGCATCCGTGTGGCCAGAAAATTTCTTCCAGAAAAAACGCCGCTCGAAGCCTCATTCTTTTTTGTCCTCTTCGGCCACTCGACGGCCTTCTCGGTGGGTAAGGAGAACGGTTTTGATTTTCTCCAGCTTCCCCGGGGAGAGGGCGGCCGGCTTCTCACGGGACAGATAATCCTGACTCTTGCCCATGAACTCCACCACACTGGGTTTGACTTCCTTAAGGAAAAAACTATAGATGAAAAGACTATGGAACGCTACATGCTCATCGGCCTCCTCGCCGGCGAGGGGATGCCTACTTATTTCATCGACAGGCCGTTTGCTTACCTCGAATACTTAAGATCCCATAAAGACCCGTTCTTCCGGAAACTGGCCGAAGAATGGGGCAGCCATTCGGCGCGGCTGCCCGTGCTTTACGTTGAGGCGGAGAAAGATATCCGTTTGTGCCTTGAAGGGAAGGTCACATCGCAGGAGATAATGGCCCGCTGGATGCAGGGAATCAAAGGCCCTGCCTATGTCCTGGGGTCGGATATGATCAGAGTCATAGATAAATACCTCGGCCGGGAAAAGGCCATCGATGTCGCCAGAGACTGCCGACGCCTCATCGAGCTTTTATTCGAACTTTACCAGCGAGGCGAGCTTTTCTCTTATGCGATCACCGTCTGCGACGCTAAAGCGGCGGAGCGCTGTCCCCTTTTTCCTGGGCTTCTCACTGAGATAATCAACTGGAG
>Ga0209102_1000943_pt1 | contig 16951 bp, 10 predicted proteins | sample ConPoolayeHmetaG_FD_185483 | JGI IMG/M metagenome (GOLD analysis project Ga0209102, IMG submission 185483) | Hot spring microbial mat communities from California, USA to study Microbial Dark Matter (Phase II) - Cone Pool mat layer H metaG... ...
ATATCCATCGACGTGGTGACTCGGGCCGCCGGCGTAATCTGTTTAACCAGAGTTAGCCTGGCTCCAGGGTCAGTTTCGCCGGCTATGCCCAGCGGCTCAAGCCGCACCTCCTCCACGCCAAAGAGTCGGCGCATTAGCCCGCCCAGTTGAGAAGCGGTAGGGGTGGCTAGAGCTAAGAGGACCTGCTCCCGAAACGCCTTTAGCCCTTGACCTCTTATCTCCTCTATGCTCTTCCCTGTCAATAACAAAAAGGCCAGTTCTTCCTGGGAACGAGGCGGCGTGGATTGAAAATTGAGGCGAAGCTCGGAAACTGGTCCGCTCAGGCTGAGCCGTACTGCCAGTTCCTCATAACGGTGAACAAGCTCGGTTTGAGCCTGAATTTCGAGACGCGGGTCGGGCGGAAAGACACCGGTAAAATCAACCTGCATCTTGTCTAACTGGTAGCGCCTTTGCGCCCAGATGAATTCTCCGGACCCTGTGTTTGTCAGACGACCCAAAAGAACGGGCTGAGAGAGCGTGCCTGTGAGAAAAAGGGCGCCCTGAACCTGGGCCCGAAGGAAAGAATTACTGATGACTACGGGAGTCTCAAAGTTAAGGCGAATATTAAGGGCCATATCCTGAAAGGCAGTCGGCAGCTGAGTCTGACCACGTCGCGATGGCACGTAAGTCCGGCGCCCCATAAGCTGAGAAACAGAGCTTATATCGGCAGTTACAGCCGTGTCCTTAAGAGCTATGTCTCCAGAAAGCGTCCAGGTTCCTGCCTTGGGCTCAAGCTGTAGCGAGAGGTCGGTTCTGGTGCTCATCGTGCCCTCGAGCTCAAGAGGAATGTTTTGAGCCAAAATTTGTAACTTTCCTGATTCGACCTGCTGCCTCTTTTCGTCAAGAAGGAGCGAGCCGCTTATTTCCCAAGGAGCGCTATTGATTAGACCGCGGCAAGAACGAAGCTCGAGGCGGCGGCCGGAAAAGAACAAAAACCCCGTTGTGTCGCTGAACCGAAGCGGAAAAGAAGTTGTTTCTATGGAAACCCTTCTCAGTTCCAGAGTGCCTTGAGGTTCGAGAGCCGAACCAGAGCCAGTGAGGTGCAAGCTCAAGTAAACGCCGCCTCTGAAATCGAGGCCAGGAAAAAAAGAGGCAAGGCCGGCCAAATCTCCTTCTGCCTGGAGGGTGAGGTCAACTTCAGGCTTCGCCAACGCCTTTCGGGCTAAGGGGTTAAATATTTTCCCGCTGACGGCCAAACGGAAAAATTCACTCCGTAAGTCGGCCTTTTCCAAAGTCAAAAGGTCGGGCTCAAGCCGCAAAATGACCGGCTCTTCATTAGCCAGTGAGAAAGGCTCTAAATTTAGTTTCAGAGTGGTCAGACTTCCCTCGGCCTGAAGGGAGGAGCGCCAATCTCTGCCGGGGTCAGGGAGAAAGCTCAGGTTAATTTTACCGCTTACTTCTCCTAAAAACTGGTTTTCCTCTGCCTTGGCTTTAAATGCGGCCGGCAACTTGGCTAAAAGAGGGCCAAGAAAATTTGCTGGGTCAAGCCCAGTAAAACTGACATTGACTGTCGCTTTTTCAGCCAGCTTGGATTCAGAGGCAGACTCAGATTTGCCTTGAACTTCAGGAGAAGTCTGACCATCTGGTTGGCTTTGTTCATCGCCCAGGCCTTCGAGTTTTGGCTGAGCATTTATTCCTTGCTGGCTATCTGGGTGAGACCTTGTGGCAAACTCATTTTTATTTCCACGGCCAACCCCGTCTCCCGTTTTTACCTGTCTTCGCACATCACCCTTTCCCTTAATTGCCGGCTCTTCCTTAACCGATGGAAACAAAATTACCTGTCTCTGGCTGAAAATTTTGCTTTTTTTATCTGCCTCGAGTCTTTCATTATGGCCGCAATAACTTGATTGCCGACTACCCGGACCTGAACCTAAAGCCGTCGAACTGATAAATTTATGAAAAGGAATTTTGGCCTGAATGAGGAGGTAACCTCGACCCAGGTTTATGCTGAATTTTTCTATTTCTAAGGCCTCTTGGTTGAAGCACGCCCTGAGGTCAATCTTTTCGGCCGGAACAGCAACTAATGGTGAGGCGAAAGAGCCTTGGGTAACAGTTGCGGTAATTTCTGGCTTTAAGTTCCGGAGGCTTCCGACGACCTTTCCCCCCACTTTTAACTCGCCCTGACCAGAAAAATTTTGACCGCTGAGCTGGTTTAAAAACGTGGCCATCAAGGCAAGAGGAAAATTGGCCTCGAGCGAGATCTCAGCCGCGGTTTCTTTGACTCCGACTCCACCTTGAACCCGGAGAAGGAAATCTTGGCTCCGCCAATTAAGCCCGGAAACACTGAGGACATCATCCCTCAGGACAAGTTGAAGTGGGTCGAGCGTTTCCACCTCGAGAGAACCGATTTTAAACCCGGCGGGCCTAAAATCAGCCACAAGAGTCACGGTCTCGGGCTGAGCGTTTCTGATTTTAACCTCTCCCGAAGCCCCAATCGTGGGGAAAGAAAAGTAGGCTGAATCTATATTATTTCCGTTGATTTTATAAATTAAATCGAAATTTTTGACGTCACCGTTTACATTAAAATCAAAACCCAATAGACCGCGAAGCGAGAGAGGAAGGGGCAGAAAAGAAAAATCTTCGAGGTTTTGACCGACCGCTGAGAGAGAACCATTAAATTTTTTCTGGTTAAAGTCATAAATTAGCCGACCAGTGAAAGGTGGGGTCAGAGCCGTTTTTCTTAAAATAAGGCGACTTATTTCGAGCCGCTTACGGTCTGCCTGACCTTCTATTTCCAGCGCCGCCCAGCTTTCCTGGCCAAATCTTATTTTTTTCCCCTCGAGCCGAAAATGGCTCCATGGCACAGCGACACTGCCCTTAATTTTGGTTTCTAAGCAGAGCGAGCCGCCGAGAATCTGGAAACGGCTATCTTTTATTAACGACGATTCCTTGGCCACGAGGAAATTGACTAGATCTTCAGCTAAGTTATGGAGGTCAGCGACATCGACACGAAGCGCTAAGTCGGTGCGCCGGCCAAAATCCTGGTGACTCGGGTCAAAAGAAAGAAAACCAGTTAGGGAAGCCTCAATCGCTGGAGAATGAAAAGCTAACCGAGTTAGGCTAATTTTCTGATTTTTTATTTCTGCCCGAGCCTTAAGCTCCCCTTCTCTGAAAATGGGGCCTTGGAGGTTTGGCGCCACGAGTTTAACCTGGCCGCGGAGCTCTGGCCAGTAACCGGAAACCTCCGCCTCAAGCGACAATTGACCAGAAAGCGCCGGCCAGTTTGGCTCCTTTTCATTGGCCCTGGCTGTTCCCAGCTCTCCCGTTTCAGTTTGAAGACTCAGGTTAGCTCTCTTGTCTCTTGTCGGCTCCGCCGGCCTTATCTTGCCAGGCTTAACTATATCCATTATTTTGGATGGAAATGAATTCCACTTTCGTAGCTCTTCGAGGCTTCTCCCCAAGTTGGCCACATTAAGGCTGAACTTAGCCTCTAAATTTCGACCCGCGTCGACGCGACCGGCGCCAGCGAAATTGATTCCCGCTAATTCCCAACGGAAAATATTAAGGTCAAGAACTTTTCCTTTCAGATTACCAGCCAGCTCACCTTTTAACGGCTGGGCTAATTCGCAGATGATTGTTTTGGCCTCAGAAGGATAACTTAGCTCCGCCTCAAGTTGCGGCTGAAGTTCCAAACGAAAATTTGCTTCCAGCTGGTTGAAATCCGGTTTTAAGCCCATGATTGGCCACTGAAAATCAATCCTGCCGCTCAAAGGGGCAAAAAGCAGATGACCTACGCCCAGGTCTCGGCCGTTTATTTCGAAATTTCCAGACAAGACGGTGGCGTCCTTAGAAACCCGAGGCTCTTGGCCCTCCAATTTCAACCTAAATTCCATTTGGCCTTGAGCAAAAAAGGACTCAGAGGCGAAGAGGTCGGAGGAAGACGGGGAGGAAGAGATTGGAGAATAAAAAGAAGATAGGGAGAGTAAAGAGGAGGTAGCTACCGCTACCGGAGCGGAGGGAGGAGGAAACAAACGGGCTAATTTTCTTTTATCAAGAGTTTTTACAAAAGGTAGCTTATCCAGCGAGACCTCTCCCCTCGCCTGAAGCTTAGAAAGAAAAAAATAGGGAAAATATTGGCCGCTCAAAAAACCCTCTATGGAAGCGGCCTCAGTCTTGATAATAACGGGCTCGAGAGAGAAACGCTCATCGTTAAAGCGAAAGTCAAAGTGCAAAGAGGAAATAGGGAGCGCGGGGTAGGCAGAGAGAGCGATTTTTCCCCCGATTGAGGAAAGCCGGCCTTCGTGTTCTTTTTTATCCTCGTTGAAAACAATTTCGGCCTCGATATTTTCCAAAGAAAGAGAGCTCAGGGGTCGCGGCTTTGACCACTCTAAACTCCCGCCTTCTAAATGAAAATGCGCTATCCGGAAGCGCCATGGTTTTGGCTTTTGAGCTGGCTTTGCTTTGGTAGGAGTAGCGGCAGCAATTCTTTGAACCCCCGGAGCGAGGGAGAGGTTAACTGAAGGAGATCTAATCTCTACGTCTTGCACCTGAAATTCCCGCTGGAAGAACGGGAGCACGGAAAAATTGACTGCTATTTTTTTGACGGAAAAAAAGGGCGGGGGTGGCAATACCTTATCGGTTGGTTCTAACTTTCCGCTAGTGGAGATTATCCGGAAATTGACCGCCTCGACTCTGGCACGCCAAAGGTTAATTTTTAACGACTGGGCTTCAATCCGCATTGGCCATTGACGCTGAAGTGCCTGGTTTAACCGAGCAAGAAGCCAGGAAGAAAAACTGCGGCTTTGAACGTAAAGGGAGACGCTGACGAGAAAAATGAGGATGACACCGAAGCTCACCAGAATATAGCGCCACCAGCGCCGTCCTTTAATTAGTGCCATGTTACCTAGTTACCTTATTTTCGTTTTCAATTGGCGGCCTGCCCCTCATAACTGGTGCCATACTCCCAATGGGTGCTACATTATCTATTTAGCTTATTTTCCTTTTTAATCAGTGACATTCTAATTGGTGACATTCTAATTGGTGACATGATATTCATTTACCTTATTTTCTAAAACAGCACCGGCCGCTTTCACTGCTTTCAATCTTTGCCTCGCTAGGATAAAATAAAACAAATTAAGATAAAATCAAAACAAAATATAGACGGATAATCATGAAGGGGCTTGTTTCTTTCAGTGCTAAAATCTTTGCCCCAAACTTTTATTTTTCATCCTATGAGAAAAAACCCCTCCGAATCAGTAAGCCAGTTAATCATCTTTATCCTGATTATTCTCTATATCATTGGCGGCCTTCTTTTATCCCCCCGCTTCCCATATGTAATTAACGCCGACGGGATTAGCTACCTTTCTATCGCTCAAAAATATCTATCTGGCTTTGGCCAAGAAGCTACTGAAAGACGAAATCAACAACCTTTAAAACAATAATTTTATTTCGTCGTCCAAACCAGTTAGTTCCCACCGGATAAGGGAAAGAGGTATCAGGCCGCAGGCATTGAAGGCGGCAAAAAATTCCCTCAGGTTAAATTTTTCGCCTTTTATCCGAGAATAATCAGCCAAAAGTTTTTCCAGGTGAACTTTGCCTACGACATAGCTCGTTCCATACCCCGGCTGCTGAAGGTAGATTTCCTCATCGGTCCAGATTGTCCTTCCTTCCTTAGGCATCCAGCCGCGGGGCGTCCATTGGACCGCAAAATCGATTGCTTCCTCCAGGGTGAAGTCATTACTGTGCATCTTCAGGTCTCCCATGCCTCGAGCGCAGCGGCAGGCAAGCAAAATCCAGGTCAGCTCTCGGGCTCGCGGCCGCGCCTCCAGCAGTCCCGCGTGCATGGCCATCTCTTCCATCCCTGTGGCCAAGCCTTCCGCCCGCGAATCCCAGATATTGTAGAGGAGGGGAACCCGACGTATCGGACTCGGATGAGGTTCATGGGCCATCCTGGCGAGGTCAAACCAGTGGGTGCCGTGGCAGAGGAGGGGAAGCGGGTCATGATAGTCAATTTGATTAAAAAAATCCCAGAGATTGCCAGGCGGGATAAAACTAACCGTCCGCTTGAGCGTATCGTTCATGTAATCAGGAAGGTCCATCATCTTGGCGCGCATGAATTTCATGAAATAGTCTACCGCCTCGTCGCGTTTTTTCTGATACTCCTCTCTACTTTGGACGGGCTGGAGGGAAGGAAGATGACGATTCTTCTCCTCTTCCAATTTCAAAGAAGAAAGGGAGCGGGCCAGTTCCCGGTTCATAATCGCCAATTGCTCTTCCCAACTGTAGGGACAAAGATGGACATTTTTCATGTACCAGTCATAATTTTCTTTACCAATCCCCGAAGGGGCCCGCATCTCAGCATATCTTGCTTCCAGCCACTGACAAAATTCATCCACGGCTTCCTTAGCTCTGTGGATTTCGGGAACAAGGTCGGGATGGTTTTCTTTAAGTCGTTCGGCCAGATTGGACAGAAAGGTGCTTTCCGCCTTTTTTTTTCTAATACCCAAAAACCACAGGTCGCGCGCCGGTTCAGTCAGATTTTTTTGGGCCTGTTCCAGAACCAGGGGAATGGCCTGGAGGTGCTTTTTAAAATCATCATATTGCTCACCTTTAAGGGGAAAGGTGTAATTCCACAAACACAGCGTACCATACCGCCAGGGTCCTTCCAGAGCCGGGACATCAGAGGGAGAAAGATAATAAACGGCATAAAAGGCCGGATTCCGCGACCAAGGACGAAGCACTCGATGGTCGAAATCAAGGCCGTTCATCTCGGCGCGGACAAGATGATAATCAACCTGCCGCGAGATAGGCCAGGAGCGCACATCGATAGCTGCCAGCCGGGCTTGATATTCTTTCAATTCTTGATACTGTTTGGCCATGGCCTCAGCCGTGTAATCGGGAACTTTGTCGACCATTTTTGGCTTTTGAAATTCCCGCCATTCTTGAAAAAGTTTAACCAGGTCATCGTAATCGCCGCTTCCTAAGGCTGACTCTTTTTTTTCTTTAGGCGCGCAAGAAAAGAAAAAAGGGAGGACAATTATGACCAAGGCTGTTAGGAATAGATTTTTTTTCATGTGCTGACTGCCCTCATAATTAAAATTCTTTTTTAAATTCTTTTTTATACGCTATTATGTTTTTCGCCATAAATCAAGCCTTCTTTAACGTGCTTAAGGGTTTAGTTTCGCCGGATAGATTCGGAGGTTAAAAATTTCGCCGGCGGCTCGTTTGCTTTGTTTATTTCTTTATGCTAACAAAAGGAAGAAAATTAATTTATCGAGGGGAAAAAATGGCTAAAAAACAAATCAAGTGGCGAAGAAGAGATTTTCTTAAAATGGGCCTGGCCGCAAGTCTCAGCCCGCTTCTGGATAAAAAGGAAAGTCCAAAAAACATTAATAAGTTTTTGCCGGAAGAAACATTACGGTCTAAGAATGGACCTCGTTCTTTTAGGCCTGATTCCATGTCATCGACCTCGCCTCTAACTGGCGCCGGGCTTGCTCCCCTGATGGAGTTCAAGGTGGCGCCGATTGACCCGGTGCGAATCGGCATGGTGGGCGTGGGGGGCATGGGTTCAGCCCATGTTCGGAATTTCCTGAAGATAGAAGGGGTCGTTATCCGCGCTGTTTGCGACATTGTCGAGGAAAAGGTGGCCCGCATCCAAAAATGGGTGGAAGAGGCTGGGTTTCCTCGGCCTGTGGGCTACTCTCGCGGCCCCCGTGATTTCCTGCGCCTCTGCGACCAGGAAGACATCGACCTGGTCTTTACCGCCACTCCCTGGGAATGGCATGTGCCGGTTTGTGTGGCGGCCATGAAAGCGGGAAAGCATGCCGCGACTGAAGTCCCTGCTGCTTATACCGTCGACGATTGTTGGGAACTCGTCGAAACGGCCGAAAAATATAAGCGCCATTGTATCATGATGGAAAACTGTTGTTATGACCGGCCGGAGATGATGTGCCTGAATATGGTCAAAAAGGGGCTGCTGGGAGAAATTTTTTATGCCGAGGCCGGCTACCTCCATGATTTGCGGGATGTTCTTTTTAGCGGCGAAGGTGAGGCTCTCTGGCGAACTGACCATCATGCCCGCCGCAACGGCAACCTCTACCCGACGCACGGGTTAGGACCGGTGAGCCAATGCTTGGACATCAATCGAGGCGACCGTTTTGTTTATCTTGTTTCGATGAGTTCTAAGTCGCAGGGACTGAATTTATATTCCGCAGAAAAATTCGGTCCACGGAGTCGGGAGGCGGTGAGGCGCTATGCCCTGGGCGATATCAATGTTTCTTTAATCTACACGGCTCTGGGCAAAGTAATCACCCTCATCCACGATACTTCCTCTCCTCGGCCCTATAGCCGCATTCATCGCGTCCAGGGAACTAAGGGCATCTTTGAGCGCTGGCCGGAAAGGGTGTATATTGAAGGCCGAAGCGCGGGCCATCGCTGGGAAGAGCTCGCAAAATACCAAGAATATGACCATCCTATCTGGAAGCAACTGGAGGAGCAATCACGAGGAGCAGGCCATGGCGGCATGGACTTTATCGAGGATTACCGCCTGATTCAAGCGCTACGTGAAGGCCGCGGCCTTGACATGGATGTTTATGATGCTGTCAGCTGGAGCGTGGTCACGCCCCTCAGTGAAAGCTCAGTTGCGAATAAAAGTAAGCCCATTGATTTTCCTGATTTTACCCGCGGGGCCTGGAAAATCCCCCGCTCTCTCCAAGTCATGGACCTCCCATAATCAGTGTTACCTAATAATTAGTGCCACCTTACATATTTACATAATTTTACCTAATTTTATTTGCTTCTTTTTTTATGCATTTTTTCATTTTCTTCGCCAGTTCGATTGAGCCACATTAGACACCAGCTTTTATAATTCCCATAATTAGGACCAACTAACTTATTTACCCAACTTTGTCGGCCTCGTTTTTTTATCCAATTTTTTCATTCAGGAAGAAGAACGCGGTGAATAGAAAGAATCGAGCAAATAGACAAAGCAGAACCCATTTATACAAGCTAAGCCTAATTATATATGCGCCATAAGAAATTAGGTAAATAGGTGAAGCGGCACCTATTTAGGGAAGAACCAGGCGGCGGCCGGCGATTTCGACGATCGAGACTTTTATGCCGTAAACCCTGGCCAAAAGCTCCTCTGTTAGCACCGCTACTGGCTCCCCTGAGCCCGCTACCTTGCCGCTTTCGATGAGCACTAAATTATCTGAAAACTGGGCGGCCTGATTGACATCATGGAGAGTGAGAATAATCGTTTTTGCCTTTTCCAGAGCCAGCCGTCTGATTAGAGTCAAAATCTCTAAACCATGGCGAAGGTCAAGGAAAGTGGTGGGTTCATCGAGCAGCAAAACTGGCGTCTCCTGCGCCAAGCTCCGGGCAATAAGGACAAGCCGCCTCTCGCCGGAGCTGAGCTCGCTCAAGTAACGAAAAGCGAAGGAAGTAAGGCCAACAAACTCCAGGGCTCGGTTCGCCCTTTCGAAATCACGGCCAGAGGGAAGCGAAAAAAGTGGCAAGTAGGCGGCCCGGCCCATTACGACAAACTCTTCGACCGAATAATTGAAAGCCAGGCTATGCTCCTGAGGCACATAACTAATTACCTTTGCTCTGGCTTGTTCCTTAAGCTTAGCTACGTCCTGGCTGTCATAAAAAACAGTTTGTGGCTCGAGAGGCAAAAGGCCCGCGATACATTTAAGCAGGGTCGTTTTACCCGCGCCGTTGGGGCCAATGATGGCCGTTACTTTACCTGTCGGAAAAGATAAGTTAGCCACTTCTAACCTGAAGCCATCATAGGCAAAACGGAGTTTTCTTATCTCAATCATCGGTAGCCCCCGGGAAAAAGGGAGAATTCAAGAGAAACATTGGCCAAAACCAAGATAATCCTCGTCTGGTTTGTTCGGGAGAAACGGTTATTTCGGGATAAATCGAAGCCTCCCGCAAAACCAGAGGAGGCTGCTGAGCCCATAAAATTAAGCCTGACCTTACCAATTTCTTGTTTTCTTTAAATTGCTTGGAAGAGCTCACCCTAACCACACTCGTGAATTTTTTTTCAAAAGATAGATAAATAAGGGAATGCCGATTAAGCTGGTAAATATTCCTACCGGGATTTCGAAAGAGGTAAGACCTCGCGCCAAGTCATCAGCAGCCAGAAGAATCGCGGCGCCGAGAAGGGCGGAGAGCGGCAAGACCCGGCGGTTATCAGCACCGGCTATCATCCGGGCTAAATGAGGCACAATCAGCCCTATCCAGCCTATTATGCCCACGGCGGCGACAGCCGCCGAGGTCAGAAGCGTAGCCAGAGCAATAACGATGAGCTTTTCGCGGCGCACATTGACCCCTAAGGCCCGGCCTTCCTCCTCACTCAAGGAAAGTAAATTCAGCCGCCAGCGGAAAAGCAGGAGGAAGATAGTGCCGACCAAGATTAAAGGGAAGGTGATGGCCATTTCGCGCCAGCCGCTCAGTGAGAAGCTTCCCATCAACCAAAAAAAGAGGGCCTGAAGAGAGTACGGGCTAGCCAGATATTCAACGACTGTTAGGAGAGCAGAAAAAAAAGCCGAGACAATCACTCCTGTCAGGAGTAAAGAAACTATCGACCCGCCGGCCCGGCGGCTAACCGAGAGCACGGTGAAAACGGCAATAAGGGAAAAGAAAAAGGCGCTGAGCTGTACCGGCACTTTGTTCCCGATGAAAACGATCGATACGGCGGCGCCAAAGGCCGCTCCGGAGGAAAGACCGAGAAGATATTCGTTGACCAAAGGATTGCGGAATAAGGCTTGGAGGGAAGCGCCGGACAGAGCCAAGCCACAGCCGACAATCATCGCCAGTAAGACCCGGGGTAAGCGAATTCGAAAGACAATGCTCCGCGCCACCTCGGATGACGTCTCGCCAAGAGAGGGGAAAAAAGGCGATATCAAGGTCGCGGTGAGCTGGCTCAGACTCATATGGTAGGAACCAATAGCCAATGATAGCAAAAAGATGAGGAGCAAGACTAAGCTCGCCGCCACCCAGCAAAATGACCCTTTAACCTTTAATGCCATACCTTTCGGCTCTCCTCGCCTCTTTAATTCCTGTTGATTTCTCCGCTTTCTTCGCTCTTCAGCGCCTTGCTTTTCAGGCTGATTCTTTCCTCTTTTTCTTTAAGCTCACCTCGCAATTTTATTCTCTTTCTTATAATTTTTATTCTTTATTTCCTATTTTTCTTTCCCGGCCATTTCTGTTTTATAGCTTCCTTCCCTTTAATTCCCTTCCTTTTCTAACTCAGCCAAAATATAACCTCTTTACCCTCACCCACCTATTCTCTGGAGATGCGGAAGAAGGACATTTTTCTCTTCAGAGTTAGGGAGGTTTATCTGTAATATTTTCAGAAGCGCCGCGAAAGCCTCGGCTGAACCATAAAACTTAGTGAAAATCTCTTCCCCCTGCTCCTTTAAATTAATCTTGGGGCGAAGTTCGGGATGAAACAGAGAGGCAAGGTAAATGGTCTCGAAGAGGGCCTCAGCCGGGTCCCACCAGTACCAAAAGCCGAAAGTATAATAGATTTGCCCTTTTTTTACCGCGTTCAAAGTGCGTAGCCGGCGGTCGGCGGCAATTGTCTCGATAGTTACTTGACGTTCAGCAGGCGGGTAATTTCCGTGAATTAAGATTATTTCTGGGTTCCAAGCAATAATTTGTTCTAAATTAACGACAGTGCGAGCTGTACCTAAATAGGAAGGGATAAGGCCTTCAGCCAGGTTCAGGCCTCCGGCTATCTTTACGGGGTCGTAAGAAACCGGAGTCATAACCAAAGAAGACCAGAAAGCAAGATAAACCCGGGGTTTTGATACTTTTTTCGTTTCAGCTAATAGGGCTTCGAGCCAGGCCAACTTAGCCTGAAAATAAGCCTCCAACTCCTCAGCCCTCTCCGTCCGACCGATAGCCTGACCAACGAGGCGCATCTCCTCCTGAAGAAGGTCAAACCGGCCTAAAGAAGCCAAGGCCACCACAGGCACCGAGAGTTGGCGAGAAAGGGCCTCCGCTAAAGAAGGCTCAGAAGGAGAGACAAAGACAACATCAGGCTGAAAACGAAGCACCACCTCGGCATTGACATTTTCGTCCGAGAGAGCCACCAACGGCAACTCCGAGGCTGGGGGATAAATCAGCGCCAAAAGATGGTCCTCAAATCGAAGGAAACGGTCCAGGCCGACGAGATGGTCACCGCCGCCCAGGGCCACGATAATCCGCGTTATTTCAGGCTGGAGGGAAAGAAGGCGTCTCACTCGGGAAGGTAACCTCACCCTCCTTCCTAAGCTATCAATAATAACCTTTTCTGAGAGTTTGGGGTCGGCGGAAAAACCAGTTTCCCTCGTCAACCCCAAAATAGAAGGCGAGCTGATTAGACGAGGCGGGAATAAAAATGGCCCAAGCCAGAGAAAAATAAGTCCTATGGATATTAGCCAAAATGGCGGGCGGCTGCGGCCAAACGAAGAAAAAAAATATAAAAAGCAAGGAGAATTCCTGGAGCCATTTTTTTCTCGCCGATTCTTGACCACTGCTTTTTGCCCTCGCGTCGGAATTAGCCTCTCCCGACTTTCAGCCTGCCTCATCTTAATATTAATTTTTCGCCTTTCCTGGGTTTCACCTCTTTTTCCAGAGTCGAGGCACAAGGAAAAACTCGTGGGCCGAACATCAAAACTATATTTTATAAGCTCTTCGTAATCTTATAGGCGCTTCCTATTAGCTCCAATCAGGCTAAGACCAGGAAAACATATCCTGCCAGCCTGTAAAGAAGCTGACATTATAATTAATCCCGAGATTAATTAACAGACCCTGTTAGGGGCTCATACATCAGTGACGCTCTTACCCAGGATTTTTTACGGCCAATTGCTCTTTTCGTTGATGTCTGTAGCCCCAGGAGAGCTTGTCCCCAGGGAAAAACTTAAAATTCTTTGAGGTGAAAAGAGAGTGACGCTCGCCACTACTGGAAGGATTAGATGTATCATAAATGTATCTGACCCAGCATAGGCAGTGGCTCTTGGGCAAAACCGGGGAGTGACTTATTAGGCTAAGTTCGGCTGCACCTCTTTCAAAAACAAGAAGATATAAAGTTTTTAAACGCAAGATAAATGCCTTTCAAATTAAAAAGATGCAACGCTTTTATTCTAACCTTTAAAAGAGGATTAGGATAAGGCCCGATAAAAACTACTATTTTCCCTAAGAGGAGCGCTATTTAGGGGGTAAAAAGCTCAACATGTATATTAAAAAGGCATAAACCCCTTTACTTTCTTGCGGCTGAACCGACTCAGGGTGGAGGCAAGAAAATCGGATGGGAAGGAAGGAAGGAAGGAAGGAAGGAAGGAAGGTAGGTAGGTAGGTAGGTAGGTATCTTAAAAATAAAGAAAAAATAAATTAGGAGGAGAAAAAGTGGCGAAAAATTTAGACCTGTTTATAATGGGAAAAGAATTTCGGAAAAGGAGAAAAAAGATGAGGCGAAGAAAGGCAACCGTATTCTTAGGGGTCCTCATCGGGCTTGGTTTAATTTATATTCTTGTAGCGGCTTCAATCCCTGAACGGGGGCAACCGGGTAAAGGAAAAAAACTGGTTAAGCCTTCTTTAGCCCACACTTATTCCATCGTGGCCATTGACAAAGAGCGAGGAGAAATGGGTGTGGCAGTTCAGTCCCATTGGTTTTCGGTCGGTTCTATCGTCTCCTGGGCTGAAGCCGGCGTGGGCGCGGTGGCTACTCAATCCTTCGTTGAAGTTTCCTATGGGCCGTTGGGCCTGGAGTTGATGCGAGCCGGAAAAAGCGCGGCCGAGACCCTTCAAGCCTTGCTCCATGTCGACGCCAATGCCGCGGTAAGGCAAGTGGCTATGGTCGATTCGGAGGGAAGGGTGGCCGTCCATACGGGAAACAAGTGCATTCCGGAGGCCGGCCACATTACCGGCGACGGCTTTTCTTGTCAAGCTAATATGATGCTGAAAAATACAGTCTGGAAGGCTATGGCTGAAGCCTATAAGAACACTAAGGGCGAGTTAGTGGATAGGTTGCTCGAGGCTCTAGAGGCAGCAGAAGCGGAAGGCGGCGACATCAGGGGCAAGCAATCCGCCGCCATTTTAATCGTTAAGACAAAAGGAACCGGTGTCAGCTGGAAAGACAGAGTTTATGACTTGAGAGTTGAAGATAACCAGGAACCTTTAAAAGAACTCCGTCGCCTGGTTCAGCTGGCCCGGGCGTATCAGCACATGAATAGAGGCGATGAATTATTAACAGAAAACAAGGTCAAGGAAGCGGTCGTTGAATACAGTAAGGCGATGGAAATGGTACCGGATAACGTGGAAATGATTTTCTGGCCCGCGGTAACTCTGGCCTCGACTGGCCGAGTCGAAGATAGCCTGCCGCTTTTTGCCAAGGTTTTTGCCGTTGACCTGAACTGGGCTGAGCTTCTGCGACGCTTACCGCAGGTCGGCCAGTTTCCCCGAGACCGCAAATTACTTAATAAAATCCTGTCTATGGCGCCGCCAAAACGAAAATAAAAGGTCCGTTAAATTTATTATTCTTTTCTGACAATAAAGTCGCAGCAACCATAGAAAATAGACGGCCCTAAAATCCTTATAATAGGATAAAGAAGCTCTTATGGATTTAGGAAAGGCGGAAGGCTGAAGGAAGCTCGATGGATGGCGCGGCTATAATATTTCAGACCGGAAATAACCGGTTTAGCCGGGCCGCGCAACGGATTGACTCGCTCGGAAAGAAAAACATAGCACCAGAGACCACCGGGATAGGTCGGCACGGGGGCGACATAAAAATTGACATAACGAAACATCGGTTCAAGGAAACGACGCTTAAGGCGCACAGTTTCGTGATGAAAAATGGCTGAGCCAGACTGAGCCGCGATTATCCCCCGCGGCCGGAGAATTTTCCTCAGGCTCGAGAAAAACCCCTGTTGATGCAGGACAGCCGAGGGACCAACCGGGTCTGAAGAATCCACGAGGATAACGTCAAACTTCTGTTTGGTGCTGCCGACAAAATCCTTACCGTCAGCGATCAGTAATTCGGCTCGGGAGTCTCGAAGCGCCGGCTCGAGCCAAGGGAAAAATTTTTTGGCCACTTCCACGACTCGTTCGTCTATCTCCACCATTATAGCTTTTTTAATTTGGTGCTTAAGGACTTCCCGGAGGGCGCCACCGTCCCCCCCGCCGATAATTAGCACCTGCTCGGGAGCAGGATGGGCGTGAAGGGCAGGATGAACTAACATCTCATGATAGAAAAACTCGTCGGCTTCAGTCGTCTGGACCAATCCGTCGAGGAGTAATACCCGACCATAGCTTTCATTCTCGACGACTTCAATTTTTTGGAAAGCCGATTTTTCCCGATGCAGCCACTTTTTTACGCGAAAATAAATCCCGCTGGCGGGAGTTTGTTCTTCCCAGATTATTTCCTGAGGTCTTTGTTTTGGCCTCGAGAAAGGATTTACAGAACTCATGCTTTCCAGATGAAGGGCTTGGCGTCAGTAAGAATTTGGCCCTTTTTTAAAGCAGAAAGAAGATAGCGAGGCAGGACAAAAAGCGCGGGAAAAAGCTGAGGATGAAGATATTTTAACCCGTTCAGCTTTCTCTGTCGGAAGCGGCGGCTGACCTCTTTCGCCTCTAAGTGAAGAGGGTCGCTTTTCTTGGCGGCCAGGATGAAACCCCAGGGCAGACCGAAAGAAAAAATAAACGTTAAGTAAGGCCGAACCAGCGGAAAGACTTCGGTTAGGGTCCGAGCACAGGAAGCGAAAAAGCGATGGTAATGGGGGTCAGCGCTGCCGGCTTGGAGGACAAAAACTCCGGCCTCATTCAAGATAGTTGCGAGCCGCAAAAAGAATTCCTTGGTAAAAAGATAAACTGAGGGCCCCCCTTCTAAGGGTTCGGTCAGGTCAGAGATGATGACATCAAAACGCTCCTTGGTTGATTCGACAAAATGCCGAGCGTCCCTAAAAAGAAGCCGGACTCGAGGGTCGGCGAAAGCGCCCTGCGACCACTCGGGAAGATATTGCTGGCAAAGGTCTACCAGCTCCCGGTCGATATCAATCATTGTCACCTTTTTTACCGAGGGATGTCGGAGTACCTCCCGCAACGTCGCGCCCTCCCCTCCCCCTAAAATTAGAACCTTCGAGCAAGAAGGATGGAGAAGAAGCGGCGGATGGACCAAACATTCATGAAAAATGAATTCGTCTATTTGAGCCGATTGAATTTTCTCATCCAAAAAAAGCATTTTGCCAAAGACGTGGTTGACGAAGATGTGGACGTGCTGATATTTAGTCTGGCCTTCATAAAGAACTTTGTCGATGGCAAAATGACGAGAAAAATTTTCTGTAAATGGTTCGACAAAAAATAACCCGTCCTTAATCACGGCGCTATTATAACGGCCCCTAATCCGCAGGTCAACCCACCATAAATGGATGACATTTTATCCATCTCCTATTTTTTTATGAGCAGAGGAAGTTGGTTTTCAGCTGCTCTTGCTGACTGCTCATCTTTGTCCCCGTTTTTCTATTCCACAATCGTAAGAAGGCATAAAACAAGGCTCGAGCGATGTCTGAAGTGGACCCTCTGCTCTGTCCCCAGTAGGGCGGCCAGATGCGCATCATCGCCCTCTTCACAGACTATCCCGTGGTGGACGTAATGAAATAACAATTTTTCCATCCGACTTGACAATCAATATATAGCAATTATTATGGCTATATGGAGGGCAGAGTCATTCTTGTCCTCCGGCTCATCAACAGAAAAGACCTGGACCGGATCATTAAGGGGCTGAAATTTTAGGCGTTTGTTGTAAAGGGATCGCCCTTTAAGAGTATGAGAGCCGCTTCAGCAAGAAGGACGGCTACTTCCGGCCGATCATCAAAGAAGTCGTCGAGCGTGAACTCGACTAAGGAATAGAATTTTGGCTACATTCTAGTTCTTATTGGAGCGACACTTATGTTTTTGATTGGATTAGTAAGTGTTAAAAAAAATA
>Ga0209102_1000944_pt1 | contig 16950 bp, 16 predicted proteins | sample ConPoolayeHmetaG_FD_185483 | JGI IMG/M metagenome (GOLD analysis project Ga0209102, IMG submission 185483) | Hot spring microbial mat communities from California, USA to study Microbial Dark Matter (Phase II) - Cone Pool mat layer H metaG... ...
GGGTATAACTGGGATAGGGTTCTTCATTGAATCGATCACTATAAAGTTCAAAGGTCGTGGAATTGTCTCTCCCCATGAAAGTGATTCTCTCCTTCGTGACATGTCTTTCAAAAGGAGCACTTTTCCATATCTCAGGAAGGTAGTTCAGAATGGGTCGAAGATAGAGCCTTCCACCGGTGACATTCTTACTTCCTGAGAAATCCCCCCGCTCTAAAACCAATATCGTCATTCCCGAATCAGAGAGTTCATAGGCACAGGAGAGCCCTGCAAGTCCTCCACCTACAATGATCACATCGACTTTTTCCATGATGTTTGATCCAACCCTTGAGGTTCGATAGAAGCCTCTTTATTTATCCTTCTGAGGCAAGGACCTTCTTGAATTCTTCCGTTAATGCTGGCACGATCTGGAAGAGGTCTCCCACAATTCCGTAATCCGCATAGTTGAAAATCAGGGCATTGGGATCCGTATCCACGGCGACTATCGTTTTACAGGTTCCTATCCCTAAGACATGATGAATGGCCCCTGAGATACCAAAGGCCATATAGAGCCTTGCTGAAATATTCTTTCCACTCTTTCCAATTTGATCTTTAAGATCCCTCCACCCCTCATCGACCACAGCCCGCGTGGTCCCTACAGAGGCATTGAGGACATTGGCCAGTTCTTCAATGATTTTAAAATGTTCAGGCCCCTTAATTCCTCTTCCAGCAGCCACCACAATATCGGCTTCGGTAATATCCAACCTTTCTCCGGGGGACTTCTCTACCTGGATGACTTTCTTTTTAATGGATGAGGGATCCAATTGAATTGGAATGGATAAGACTTCGGCAGACTTCCTTAAGTTCTCATGGATGAGGAAAGTATGATTTCTTACGGTGGCCATCTGTGGACGAGCCTCCGAAAAGACCATCTCAGCAAAAACCTTCCCTCCAAAGAGGGGTCGTTTCACTGTTAGTCGACCCTCTTCATCGACCGATAGCTCGGTGCAATCCGGGGCATAGCCCGTCTCTAAACGCATCGCTAATCGAGGGAAAAGATCCTTTCCAATGGAAGTCGATCCTCCTAAAAAGAGAGAAGGTTGATGTTCTTTCAATAAAGGGAGAAGAGCAGATTCATAGGCATCTGAAGTATAGGGAGAAAGGAGTGGATGTTCAAGAAGATAGATTTTGTCAGCGAAAGGGAGAAGACCCTTTGTGGCTTCCTCAAGCCCACTTCCCAATAAAATGGCAACCACCTTCTGCCCTGTCTTCTTTGAGAATTCAACCCCTCCAGAGAGGAGTTCGAAGGTAATTCCCTTCACCTTTCCATCCTGATGCTCGGCTAATACCCAAATTTCGTTCGACATGGAGGGGACTCCTTTAGTTAGATTTCAAATTTTTAATTCCTATTTCGTTATCCCTCATCTTTGATCAGATGACTTTGGCCTCTTCTCGGAGAAGTCTCACTAAGGTCTTCACATTGTCCGGAAACTCTTCTTTAATCATCTTGACAGGAGGTCGTTTGGGAGGGGGAAGATACCTGATCACTTTAGCCTGAATGGACGGACTTCCAACTTTGCTTGTTTCGATTCCTAAAGAGGCAAGATCTAATTTTTTAATCTGGGCCTTCATCGCCTTCATGACATTCATCACCAACGGAATGCGAGGAGTGTTTAACCCCTTTTGACAGGTAAAAAGGGCTGGAAGGGGACAGGTTAAGTGTTCCTTCCCATTTTCAACTTCCCGTATCACTTTGGCCTCCTTTCGGGATATATCCACTTCAAGGCCAATGATGGAATGAACATGGGGGAGGTTTAGAGCCTCGGCCAAGGCGATTCCCACAATCCCCGAATCATCATCCATCGCCTGTCTTCCTGCTAAAATGAGATCGAAAGGCTTATCCTTAAGATAGGCAGCAAGGACTCGTGCGATGGCAAATGGATCCGATCCTTCGAGGGCAGGGTCGGCAATCTGAATCGCCTCATCGGCTCCCATGGAGATTCCCCTCCTGAGAGCATCCACTCTTTTAGGGTCCACGGTGAGGACCGTGACTTTTCCACCAAACTTCTCTTTCAACCTCAAGGCTGCCTCTATGGCAATCTCATCAAAGAAGTTCGTAAAATATTTATTTTCAATCTCCAATTCCGTATCGGTCTTGATTTTAACGGTTGCCTCTGGATCAGGAACCTGTTTGACCAACACCACAATCTCCATCCCCATCCTCCTTATCCTTTACAGTAAACCCTTCCCAGATAATCGCAGAGCACCTCGTGAGTCCCTCCTCCGTAGAGTAAAAACTTCGCATCCCGCCAATAGCGCTGGACAGGGTACTCCGTGCAGAAGGCATTTCCCCCATAGATTCTCATGGCCTCTTCCACGGCATACATGCACATCTCGGTAGCATGATATTTAGCCAGCATGCATTCATTGATACAAGGGATATTATTCTGGATCATCCACGCACATTTATAAAGGAAGGTTCGAGCCGCTTCATACCAGGCCCAGAATTTTGCAAACTTTTCCCGAATGAGTTGGTATTTGCTGATTGGATTGCCAAAAGCAATTCGATTGTTGGCGTACTGGCGGGCATCTTCCATGGCCTCTTTGGCGATGGCCAAGGCGCTCATGCCCGTCATCACCCGTACTTCATTAAGAATCTCACCCGCATACTGAACCCCTTTTCCAATCTCCTCGCCCAAAAAATTTTCATCCGGAATAAACACGTTATCAAAGACGAGCTCCCCGGTGACCGAACATCGGGAGCCCAATTTGTGAAGTCTCTGTCCTGGGACAAATCCATCCCGATCTTTGGTCTTTCTCTCGACCAGAAAGAAATTGAGTCCTTTGAGACCGAGTTTGGGGTCTATCGTGGCCATCACGGTCGCAAAATCAGCGATGGGCCCATTGGTAATCCATTGCTTCCTTCCATTGATTCTCCATCCTCCATCCACCTTTGTGGCCAGAGTCCTGGTCCCCGCAAGGTCTGATCCAGATTGATCTTCGGTAAAACAGATGGTCCCAATCTTTTCGCCCTTGATGGCAGGAACGAGAATCCTCTGTTTAATCTCTTCGTTTCCAAAACGGCCAATGAAATAGGTGCCCATAAGGATTTGCATGGTCACAGACATAAAGAACCCGCAGGAGCCTCGAGCCAGCTCTTCATAGAAAATCATCTGGGTGATGGTGTCCGTTCCCATCCCACCGTATTTCTCCTCATGTCTTAACCCCAGATACCCCAAGGCTGCGAACTCTCTCCAAAGATCCCAGGGAAACTCTTCCTTCTCGTCCAATTCCTTGACCCTGGGCATAATCATCCGATTCACCGTATCTCGGATGGTCTGTCTGAAAAATTCTTGTTCCTCGGTAAACGTAAAATCCAGTGCCATTGCTTTACTCCTTCCACGATTCTCTTAGACTCAAGCATGTTTAGGAGTCTTATCTCCTTGATCCCTTAGCTCCTTGAATCCTGAATCATCTAAATAATATTCTTCTCCTTCAATGCCTTCAATTGTTCAGAACTGTAGCCCAAAAGCCCCCCATAGATCTCCTCGTTATGTTCCCCGAATCTTGGAGGAAAACTTAAAACTCGATTCACCGATTTCAGATAGGGAGTCATATAGGGAGGAGGGGCAATCGTGATCTCCAAACCTGTTTTTGGATCCTTGCTATGGATGAGATTGGGCTTGACCAGGGGATCTTCCACTACCTCCTCAATCGAGTTGACCTTTGAGATAGGAATGGTGGCTTTATTAAAGATCTCGATGAGCTCTGCAGTTTTAAACTTCTTGGTGATCGCATTAATGGCCTTATTTAAATTGTCCACATCCGCAATTCGACCTGCATTTCGTTCGTATTCTTTTTTAGCCAGTGATTCGAATCCTGGAATCTTGGTCATCGTTTCCCACTGTTTGTCATTCCCAACGGCAATATAGGCGTATCCATCCATCGTTTCATAAACGGAAACGGGAGCAAAGAATTCATGGGTATTTCCCCTCCGAGTCACCTTCTTTTTAAAGGTAACGGTATGGGTGATCGGTTGGGTGAGCCAGGAGACGGTGCTTTCAAACATGGAGAGATCGATTCGAGATCCCTGGCCTGTTACAGCTCTTTTAAAGAGGGCCTTCATCAACAATCCATAACCATGCTCACTGGCGCCCATATCCGGCAGAGGGATTCCCATGACCTGAGGACTTCCACCCTTTTCACCGGTAAGATCCATCAATCCCCCTCGAGCCTGAAGGACCGGATCATAAGCCGCCTCATTACTCTGTGGTCCGAAGCCGGTCATTCCAAGCCAGATGATATCTTCTTTAATCTGTTTGAGGGTCTCATATTCGATCCCGAGTTTGGCATAGTTTCTCGGGAGCTGATTGGTAGCAAAAATATCTACCTTCAGTTTGAGGATGAGTTCTCTGAGAATCTTCTGTCCCTCGGGGGTGGCCAGATCCAGGGTCAAGGCCTTCTTTCCCGCATTGATGGAGAGGTAGTAAGAGAACATTCGATCCTCTCCCAGCACATTGTCTCCGACCCTTCGATTGGGATCTCCATAAATAGGATGTTCTAACCGGATGACATTGGCTCCATCCTCTGCCAAACGAAGGGTTAAATAGGGAAGGACGGTAGCCTGCTCAAGACTCAGGACGGTAATATTTTTAAATAGATTGATCTCTTCCATCTCTCACCCCTCCTTCTGTGAAAGAATGAAATCTGGATACTGTATACAGCCAAATTTATATCTTTAATCCATCGGGCTTGTCAAGAAGTTTTATTTTGCCTTTCTCTTTAATTTCTCTGTGAGTTCCGATAAATTTTCATAATCCACTTGGGGAAGGGCTTGAAGACTTCGAGGAACAGGAGTCCCTTTGGGGTAGATGAGCAGGACCTCCCGTCCCATCCCAAGGGCCATTCCAAGTTCGAGAAAAGAATCCACGGAGGAAGAGGAGATCTCGTAGATTCCAAATCTTGCCTGTCTGATTTGCTCCATCCGATTCTGAATATCTTCTGCCCCATGGAGGGATTTAAGACCACTTCCCTCAAAGGCTGAGTGAATGGCTTTGAGGATTTCAGGATCTTTAATCCCGGAGGAGATAAAATACTCTCCTTTAAGAGAGACTTCGACCGTTTTGGGAGTGGTCTGGATCTTTTTAAACAGGGTTCGGTCTAAATTGAGTTCCTTGATTGCTCCATGAAGAATCCCTCTGGCGATCTCAAGATCTCGTTTATAACGAGCCGTGTTGATTTTTTCGATTTCTGGAGAGGAGAAGGCCTTGAGGCTCACCTCCCGGAATCGAAGGGCGAAGAAACTTTGACCGTGTACCGATTTGGGACCAAAGATCTTCTCCAAAATCTTTTGGGTTTCTTGATACCACCGTTTAAAATTTTCGTGGTCAGGATGGAGAGAAAGGAGTCCTTCTAACTGGTTTAATTGCTCTCGAAGGAGCTCTATCGGATCCCGCTCGGCCATGGATTCCTCTCTTTAAAATTTTAAATTGAAGATAACAGTGGGCGAAGAGAATGTCAAATCCTTTTGCGGAGTTTGATTTGACATAAAGGGTGTTTTTTTTTATATTGGTAATGAGCCGGAGTGGTGAAACTGGTAGACGCACGGGACTCAAAATCCCGCGGGGCTCACACCCCGTGTCGGTTCGAATCCGACCTCCGGCACCAATTATTTCAACCCCTTATCAATCTTCGGAATCACACCTTCTCTCTATCCTTTTCTTGTGAGCAGAGAGACAACATGGACTTTCTAATCCATACCCAAAGGCCTCCTTCTTTAATCACTTTAAAATTTACTTTTATATCGCTTTCCCTGATTTCCTCGTAAATTTGATCCTCGCTGATCCCGACCTTTCCGATCTCGATATTGAGTTTCTTCGATCTTTCCCCTATCCTTCTTATCAATTCATCAGGGGTAAATTTTCCAAATCCCCCTCCTATAAAGGCCATCCCTCCGGGCTTTAGAACCCTATCGAGAGCCCCAAAATCTACTTTAAATAAAGAGGGAAAGAAAAAAGCGCCTCGGAAGATGGCAAGATCTACTTGTTGCACCCCCACCTCCCTTAAAGAAGAATCTGTTTCAAGAATTTTTATCCTTTTCTCTACCCCTTTTTTACGGGACTCTTCGAGGAAAAACTCCCCCATCCCTTTTGGAAAGGTGGCGATAGTGAACGAATCTCCAATTCCATGTTCTATGAAACTGAATAAGACTCCACAAAAAGGTCCAATCTCCAAGAGATCTCCATCTGATCGGCGGTAGAGTTCCACGATCTGTTTCTGGAGATAAGGATAGACAGGATCCCAAAGGCGATCTATCTCTTGAATTAATTTTAGTAGAGAATCGGTCACTTCCATAAATCGCTTCTTTCTTTCAGTTCATCAATAAACCCTTTCTCTCAACTCTCCATTATTTCATTATTCCATCCTTCCTTTCATGCCCTTATCTCCCTTAAAAACTCTTCAAGAGTGAGAATCCTCAATAATGGATAGAGGGCAAAATCTCGATAAAGATTAAGACAGGATTGATGAAGCGCTCTGCTTCGGCTTGCACAACAATCCTCTAAAAGGATGACTGAAAAATCATGGCATAGAGCATCCATAGCGGTCATCAAAACGCAGACCTCTGTGGTCATCCCCGTGACCAAAAGGGTATCTACTCCAAGGGTTCTTAGGGTTTGATCCAAATCCGTTTTAAAAAAGGCGCTGAAACGTCTTTTATGTAAAATCAAATCTGTAGGTTCGGGTTTCAGCTCATCAATGACTTCTGCTCCTTCTGTCCCTCTCAAGGAATGGGGTTTCATCCGTCCTTTGAAGATAAAATCTTCTTTAAGAAAGCTATCACAGGCAAAGAGGATAGGAAATCCTTTTTCCCGACCTTTTCTGAGAAGGGTTTGAAGATTAGGGATAATCCTCTTTCCTTCTTGATAGAAGGGGTTTCGTGGACTCTCCCTAAAATTATCTTTTAACATATCGACGACAATGATCGCTGGTTTCATCCCATCTCCTTCTTGAACCAATCGTTAGCTTGATTTTATTTTAAAAACCTTTAGGGCATTCTCTCCGGTGGCTTCGGCTACTCTATCAAAGGCAATCTTCTTTACTTCTGCAATCTTCTTGGCTGTATATCGAACAAAGGCGGGCTCATTTCTTTTTCCTCGAAAGGGCTCAGGGGTCAAAAAAGGAGCATCCGTCTCCACAAGGATCACATCCAAGGGAATCTTCTCTACCACCTCCCTCAATCCCCCTGCATTTTTAAAGGTGATACTCCCGGGGATAGAGATATAAAACCCCATATCGATACAGGCCCTTGCCATCTCATAGTCTCCTGAAAAACAGTGGATAATCCCTCCACACTCCTTTGCCCCTTCGCTTTTAAGAATTTCCAGGGTCTCCTGATGGGCCTCTCGATCGTGAACCACAATGGGCAGTCCTAACTCCTTTGCCAATCCAATCTGCTCTCTAAATCTCCTGAGTTGAACCTCTTTGGGAGAGAGATTCCTAAAAAAATCCAATCCGATTTCACCCACCGCTTTAACCTTCTCATCCTTACAGAGATCTCTTAGGAGCGGATAGGTTTCAGGATCCATCTTCTTGGCATGGTGGGGATGAATCCCTAAGATGGCATAAAGAGAAGGATATCGATGGGAAATGTCAAGCGTTTGGTTCCAATCCGCTTTCTCCGTCCCTACCGTGAAGATATATTGGACTCCTGAGTCTTTAGCTCTCTGGATGACCTCCTCGAGATCTTTTTTAAACTCGGGCATTTCAAGGTGGGCATGGGAGTCAACAAGCATAAGAATTTTCGGAAGTCTGGAATAATGGAATATTGAGATCTTGGATCCAAATCATTGATTCAATCATTCTTTTTTTGAAATGAACTGCCTTTTGCCTTAACCTGGTTGAAGTAATCTGTGAATGCTTTAGCAAACTCCCTGGATCGGATTAAAACCGAAACTTCGTGATTGTTTGTCAGGGCATAATAGGTCCAATTGGTGCTTCCGATGAGGGCGAGTTCTCCATCCACGACCATTCCCTTCGCGTGGGTCGTTTTTAAAAGAGAATCAAAAATTACCTGCACCCCACTCTCGGATAAGATCTTTGCGGTTTGTCGATTCCTTTCTGTGGTTCTATCTTTTTCCTCTCTAATCTCTAAGAGGACCTCTACCCGAACCCCTCTTTTCTTTGCCTCGATGAGTTCTCGAATGAGGATATTGGAGGGAGTATTGGGATGTTTCTCATAGTATCCCATTTCAAACATCATGATCAAGATGGAGGATTTCGCCTCTTGGATCATCTTCTTGGCTACCTGAAAATATTGCTCATCCACCACTAATTGAACATCCTCGGCAGGGAATCCCAAAGAAGGGGAAAGCTCAAAGGTAAAAGGCGAAAGGAGAATGAAGAGGGTGATAAAAATTTTTTTCATTAATTTATGGCTCCTTATGGCTGGCCCGGCGGAGACGGTCCATGATGGCCCGTCCAAGACCCACCTCTGGAACGGGTTCTGCCAAAATGAGATCCAAACCTAAATGATCGAGACGTCGTATGGCTGAAAAGAGATTGGCTGCGGCCTCTCTTAAATCCCCATTCTTTGAAAGAACTTCAATATGAGAAAAGTGGGTAAGCGAGTTTGGTTCCTTAAACGCAAGAAGTCCTATCCTTTTCTCTCTTAGATTCTCCTTCATCTCGTCTTTCCAATCGAGTAAAATTGGTGTTCGTGGAGCATAGTGCCTCGGAAGCATTCCAGGAGCAGTGGGTTTTTCATGATGACTGGCCTCGAATCCTACTTTTCCGATCATTGCCTCGATCTCTTCAAGTGGAATTCCTCCTGGTCTTAACAGCGTTGGTTTTTCTTCGGCAAAAGAGAGGATGGTCGACTCCACCCCCACTTCACAGGGTCCTCCATCGAGAATAAAGTCAATCTGATCCCCTAACTGTTCCCGGACATCCTGAGCCCTCGTTGGACTTAAATATCCAAAAGGATTTGCACTTGGGCCCACAATGGGAGTTCCTGCAACTTGAATCAATTTTAATGTCATTTCATGTTTTGGCATTCTTACGGCAATGGTTTGAAGTCCGGACGTAACGATATCAGGCACATTATCTTTTTTAAAAAGGACAACGGTTAAGGGTCCTGGCCAGAAACGCTCGATCAATCTTTCTGCATCATATGGGATCTCTTTAACCAATTTATTCATTTCGGATCGATGTCCAATATGAACAATCAATGGATCAAAATAAGGCCTCTGTTTAACTTCGAATACTCGAGCCACAGCCATGGGATTGAAGGCATCCGCTCCAAGCCCATAAACAGTTTCGGTAGGGAAGGCGACAAGACCTCCTCTTCTTATGATTTCTGCTGCCTTATGAATCGAATCCTCGTTCATTTTTTGATTCTTTGAGTCTCCTTGATTTTTCCTCCAAATCCTTCCTCATCTTCTCTCTAAATTCATCAAGTTTCTTGGCTATCTCAGTATATTTAATGGAAAGAATCTCACAGGCAAGATAGGCGGCATTCTTTGCCCCGTCGATCCCAACCGTGGCTACTGGAATACCCGGAGGCATCTGGACAGTGGAATAGAGGGCATCCACCCCATCGAGGGCTCCAGATTTCAGGGGGACACCGATGACAGGCAATGTCGTATGGGCAGCCAGCACCCCTGCCAGATGAGCCGCCATCCCAGCCCCTGCTATAATCACTTCAATTCCCCGTTCCCTTGCCGTTTTAGCATAATGGGCTGTCTTTTCGGGTAACCGATGGGCGGAGCTAATCTCCATCTCATAAGGAACGCCCATCTCTTTCAAAACTTCTGCCGCTTTCTCCATTATAGGGAAATCGTTTTCACTTCCCATCAGAATCCCAATCAATGGTTTTTGCATCACGGTCTCCTTTTCTGTCTTTTATTTCAAGCTCTATGAATTATATTAAAAAATTATCGACCTATTCACAAGAGAAAATGAAAAAAACCCTCTTAAGATAAAATTAAGAGGGTTCCATCTGTTCTTTTTAATTCCGGTCAATTTTACCCAGAGATCTTCCTTCCAAACACCATTTTTCTCCTAATGATTGCCTTAATGACCTCCATTGAAATAAATACCACAACCCCAAAACCCAAAATGAGCTCCAAATCGCTCAAAGAGGGAAGGATGATTCCAAAAGCGTTACGAATCGATGGGAGCTGAAGAAGTAACGCTGTTAATATTAATTGAGAAATGATGGCTAATACAAGCCATTTATGAGGGGGAGATTTAAACACACTATATCTCATCGATCTAAAATTAAGAGCAATGATTAATTCAACAATTACGAAGAGAAAGAACTGCTCTGTTCGAGCATGGGTAATATCTGAAAGTTGATTGTAAAAGAGGAAGAAAAAGAAAGGAATTTCTATACAGAGAGCAAGTAAAATAAAAGCCCTCACGTCCCACGAAAAGACACTTTCTTTGGGATCCCTGGGTGGCCTTTGCATGATATCTGGATCGGGAGGAGCAACCCCAAGAGCAAGTGCAGGAAGTCCATCTGTTACCAAATTGATATATAAAATGGCTGCTGGTAGAAGGGGTAAATATTCAGGTCCAGAAATTAATACAACCCCACCGATCACCGCTACTTCTGTAATATTACACCTCAGGAGATAGGTAAGATATTTCTTTATATTGTCATATATCCACCTACCCCGTTCAATCGCCTTCACGATAGTCGCAAAATTATCATCACTCAATACCATATCCGAGGCTTCTTTGGTCACTTCTGTTCCCGTAATCCCCATGGCCACTCCAATATCTGCATGCTTGAGGGCTGGGGCGTCATTCACACCATCGCCAGTCATTGCCACCACTTCACCCTTCGCCTTCCAAGCTTTAACAATTTTTAATTTGTCTATGGGTGAGACCCTTGCATAAACAGTTACTTTATCTACCCTCTTCTCAAACTCTTCATCCGATATCCTTTCAAGTTCTTCTCCTGTTAAAACTTGATCTCCTTCCTTCAATATGCCCATTTCTTTAGCAATAGCGATTGCAGTAAGGGGATGATCTCCAGTAATCATAATAGGTTGAATTCCTACTTGTTTGCATACCTTTATTGCTTCAATTGCCTCTTCTCTCGGTGGATCCATCATCCCTACGAGGCCAAGAAAGATCATCCCTTGTTCGAGATGTTCCTCTGAACAAGGAAGTCCCTCGGGGCAATCTCGATAAGCAAATCCAAGAACCCTTAAGGCCTCACGAGCCATATTCTCATTGACCTTTAAAATTTCTGTCTTCTTTTCTAAGGTTAGCTCTCGAATTTCACCATCTTCCAAAATATGGGAACTTCTCCCTAACACAATCTCAGGAGCTCCTTTCATGAAGGCCCTTCTCTTTCCATCGATCATCTGATGAATAGTAGTCATTCTCTTTCTTTCAGAACTAAAAGGAATCTCTTCGATCCGAGGATTTTCAATTCTCAATTCAGATTGGTGAAACCCTCCTTTTACTGCTGCAACAATCAACGCTCCTTCTGTAGGATCCCCTTTGATCACCCATTTCCCTTCCCTTTGCTCCAGGATAGCATCATTGCAAAGGAGTCCTCCCTGAAGAATCAACCGTAAGGATGGAATCCCCTTTATGTCAATATGATCAGAACCTTTAAATTCTCCCCTTGGTTCATACCCCGTTCCTGTGACCTCGATCATTTTCTCACTGGTAAATATCTTTCTTACCGTCATCTCCCCTTTGGTAAGTGTACCGGTTTTATCGGAACAGATCACCGTTGTACATCCAAGGGTTTCTACGGCTGGCATCTTCCTTACCAAAGCGTTCCTTTTGGCCATCTGATGCATTCCTATAGCAAGAGCTCCTGTCACAATAGCAGCCAGTGCTTCAGGAACAGCAGCCACAGCCAAAGAGACTGCAAACATTACCATCGTCACAATGAATGGAAAATCAACTTTTCCTCCTCCAAAAATTTCTCTTAAAACACTAACCCCTGCAACGAGGAAACAGATTCCAAGAGAGATAATACCTAACCATTTTCCTATTTCATCCGTTCTCTTTTCAAGGGGAGTCTTTTCTGTTTCAACAGTCATCACTTCTTTGGCAATTTTACCAAATTCGGTGTTCATCCCTGTAGAAGTGACGACTGCCTTAGCTCTTCCGTAGGTAATTGTTGTTCCTGTGAAAACCATATTTTTTCTATCACTTATACGTATATTTTCAGGTAATGGAGAAATGTCCTTTCCCACAGGTACAGATTCTCCTGTCAGAGGGGCCTCATCGCATCTTAAGGAATGATTCTCAATTAATCGAGCATCGGCAGGGACCTTGTCTCCTGCCTCGAGAAGGAGGATATCCCCGGGAACAAGATTTTTGGATGGAATCTCCTCTTCTTTTCCTCCTCTCAAGGCAGTGATGGTAGGAGAAAGCATCTTTTTTAATGCCTCAAGGGCACGTTCGGCACGATATTCTTGGATAAATCCAAGGATGGCACAGAATAGCACAATGACTAAAATCAGACCGGCGTCAAAGATTTCCCCTACAATGGCAGAAAGGATGGTAGCGATGAGTAGTATAATGATAAGAATATTTTTGAATTGATTAATAAAAAGAGTGAAGGGAGAGGCTTTTTCTTCTTTTTTTAGTTCATTAAATCCGAATTTTTCAAGGCGATTTCTAACCTCTTCCTCACTTAAACCTTTATGAGGATCCACCCGTAGTATATTTAAGACATGCTCTATTTCCATTGCATGCCATGACGGAAATCGCCCCAAATTTTCCATCTTTCCCCCACTCCCTTTTCTTTAAATTCTTTTAAATCAATCTTTACCGTAACATCCCCATAAATATTCCAGCAACCAGGGATGTTCCGATGGCCCCTGCCATATTGGGTCCTAAGGCATGCATGAGAAGGTAATTTTTGGGGTTTGCTTTTTGGCCCTCTATTTGAGCCACCCTTGCGGCCATAGGAATCGCTGATACTCCTGCAGCTCCAATGATTGGATTAATCTTTTCTTTAAGGAAGAGATTGATAAATTTTGCCCCCAGTAGACCTCCAACTGTTGAAAAGATAAAGGCTAAGATAGCCAATCCAATGATTAACAGGGTTCGAGGATTGAAAAATACCTGAGCAGGCATAAGAGAGCCAACAGAGATACCAAGTAAAAGAATCAGAATATCATTTAATATCCCCCCAGCACGCGCAAGTCGCTCTGTGACTCCACTGACTCGTAATAAGTTACCGAACATAAGCATCCCAACCAAGGGAGCACTTTTCGGAACCAATAGGGAGGCGACAATGAAAACAATGATCGGGAAAAGGATCAATTCTAATTTAGATACTTTTCGTATCTGAGGTTTCATCATAATCATTCTTTCCTTCTTTGTTGTGAGTAAACGAATAACGGGAGGCTGAAGGATTGGAACCAGTGCCATATAAGAATATGCAACCATGGTGATGGGGCCCAATAATACAGGAGCTAATGCGACCGTAAGGTAAACCGTAGGGGGACCATCTGAGCCGCCAATGATACCAATACAAGCAGATTCGTTAATGCTAAACATCCCACTCAAATGGGCAATCAGAAAAACGACAAAGACTCCTAACTGGGCCGTTGCCCCAAAAACAAGGGAAATAGGCCGAGCAATGGTTGGACTAAAGTCCATGAGTGTTCCAACACCCAAAAAAATCAACAATGGAATAAGTTCTGTCTCTAATCCATAATAATAAAGAAGATTAAGAATCCCGATTTTCCCTTCTGCAATCTCTTTGACCCCACCAAGGGCTGGTAACCCTTCAGGAGTATAGGTCATAATGCCCGCGATAGGTAAATTCACCATGAATATGCCAAAACCGATCGGTACAAGAAGAATGGGTTCCATTTTCTTAACAATCCCTAAATAGATCAGAACTCCACCAATTAAAAGCATAGCAAGGTTGCCCAGAGTCATCTGCCCTAATGCACTCTCATATAATCCAAACATCTATTCCTCCCCTATATCTTTGTTCTACTGGTCCTTTTCCCTCTTTTGGATCATAAAACTGACAATCCAGATAATTACCGAAATAATAATTAAAACCAAAATATTAATTCCATATCCTGCTCCAGAAATTAAAAAGGCTAATTTCCAGTTAACCATCTTTCCCTCCTTTCATAAGTTTTTGCTTAGTTTTTGAGGAAATTAGATTACCCCCATCCCTTTCAGGACGGAGAGCATCACAGCGGCAGCCATGACTGAGCCCACCTGCCCACCGGTGTTAGCCCCCATAGCATGCATGAGAAGGTAGTTCTTTGGGTTGTATTTCTGCCCCTCTCTTTGGACCACTCTTGCAGACATCGGGTAAGCGGAAATCCCTGCAGCCCCGATAAGAGGGTTGATCTTCCCTCCTGTAAGAACCTTCATCACTTTTCCAAAGAGAACCCCACAGGCTGTATCCAGACAGATCGCCAAAAACCCAAGCCCTAAAACAATCAATGTTTGAGGCTTCAGAAATATTCTTCCATCCATGGTTGCTCCAATCGAGATTCCTAAAAGGAGAGTGACAATGTTGGGAATCTCATTCTCTGCTGCTTTTGTAAGCCTTCCTACGACACCACACTCTTTCATAAAATTCCCAAGCATGATCGTTCCTAATAATGGAAGACCTCTTGGTGCAATCAGTCCCCCAATCACCGTGACCACCAATGGGAAGAGAAGTTTGGTTGTCTTGGAGACCGATTTTTTCACAATCCCCATATTAATTTTTCTTTCCTCATCGCTGGTCAGGAGCTTCATAATAGGAGGCTGGATCACAGGGACAAGAGACATATAAGAGTATGCAGCCACAGAAACGGCCCCTAAAAGATGGGGAGCATATTTGGAAGTGACATAGATCGCAGTCGGTCCATCGCAAGCACCGATGATTCCAATAGCTACCGCATCCTTTTGAGGAAATCCTAAAGCTAAAGCCAAGGCTAAGGTTAAAAAGATTCCAAACTGCCCAGCCGCACCAAGAAGGAAAATCTTGGGATTCTCGAGAAGGGGACCAAAATCGGTCATAGCCCCAATCCCAACGAAGATGAGCAGTGGAAATAGTTCCGTCATAATTCCTGCATCATAAATAATCCTTAAAAAACCTTCTTCCTCCATCAATCCAGCCAAAGGGATATTGACCAAGATCGCCCCAAATCCGATGGGAACAAGAAGTAAAGGCTCAAAATCTTTTTTGATTCCAAGATAAAGAAGAAGGCATCCAACCCCCATCATGATTGGATTTGACCAGTGAAGGTTAGCAAAACCGGAAATCAATCCCTGAATTCCTCCCCAAATCGCTTCTGACATCTCTGGCTCCTTCCTAAAAACCTACTTTCCCTCTTCTTCTTTCCTATAAGGGAAAGCATTCTTTAAAACACTCATAATGATGCTCAAAATCCCTAAGGTCAGGAGTGTTCCTCCCATTCCCACAACAATCATGGTAATCGCAAAGGTCCAATTATCCATCATTAACATTTCCTCCTCAAAAAGAAAACAGAAACTTTTTCCTTATATCACTTATGAAAGAAAATTTCAATAAAAAAGTGATTTTTTTAACAATCTAAATTTCCTTTTAATTTCGCCTTATTAAAGGATCTTAACCCTTCTTTTCTGAAATTCTTTGGCCTGATGCATGAAGGCTTCGAGGCGGGTTAAGGTATTGGTTTGCTCCTGACCATCATAGGCCATATTAAGGATGGGAATATTATTATTCTCCTCTCGATATCGTTTCATAATGGTGCTCACAATCGTTCCAGGCATACAGGTAAAGGGCATGATATTGACAATTCCACTTACACCTCTTTTTGCAAAATCGATGGTCTTTCCAATAGAAAGAATGGCCTCTCCTTCGAATGAATAGTCAAGATAAGGTTTGGCTTTCTTAAAGAGCACTTTCGTTTTAGGTTCCCCAAAATTTCTTAGACTACCCTTAAAAATCTTTTCGAGACGATGTTCATCCTTTTTCTGATAATAGTCAGTAAGAAAAACCCTTAAGAGATTCGAAAAGGACTTTTTTCTGAGGCTCCTTTCCTTTGAAATGGTGTTCACATAAAAGATCCACTCCGTCAGAGGGGCGATCCAGGCCTCTCCTCCAAACTGCTCAATCTTTCGAATCACATTCTCATTGGCGAAACGATTGAGTCGAACAAAGATTTCTCCGACAATCCCAATTAAAGGTCTTTCTCCAACCCCATCCACTTCGATCTGAATAAAGTCCTTTAAGCTCTCTTTCAGGGCCTCTTCCAGGTCTCCTCCTTCTCGGATGGCTTTACAAACCCTATCCAATGATTTCTGATAAATTTCATCGGTCTCCCCCTTTCTTTTCTCATAGGGCCGAGTCTCCAAGACCTTCTTCATCAAGAGATCGACGGCCACGATTCCTTGCCATCCCAGTCGAGTGAATTGAGAACCCATGATCCCTAAATCGCTATAGAGGGTCTCATCCTGATTGGGGGAGTAGATGGGAACATGTTTAAAACCCAGCTGATCCAGAACGAGACGGTGGAACCGATGATACTGACCAAATCGACAGGGACCGTTACCGGAAGGCATAAAGAAGGCAGCCCGCTCGTGATCGAAATTTGGGTCTTTCAGAAGTTTCACCATATCCCCTGTAGTCAGGATACAGGGATAACACTCTTTTCCAGAGGTGAATTTTCTTCCCCAGTAGAGGGTCTCCTCATCGGATTCAGGAAAGACCTCTGCCTCTACCCCACAGGCTTGAAAAGCCGCGGCCACGGCAAAGGAATGATCGCACATATAGGGAATATAGATCTTTTTGGTTCGATCGGTTTTGGGCCTTGTCTTTTCGACAAGGGGAACCCTTTTGAGCCTCACATTTTTTAAACTGTCTAAGAAGGCTTCGCACCGGGTGATGGCCCCGGCATCGGCACTATGTTCATCGATTTCCAGTTGAAGATAGGGCTTCTCCTTGGAGAGTTCTCTGAAGAAATGGCTAATGAATGAATCTGGGCCACATCCAAA
>Ga0209102_1000945_pt1 | contig 16935 bp, 14 predicted proteins | sample ConPoolayeHmetaG_FD_185483 | JGI IMG/M metagenome (GOLD analysis project Ga0209102, IMG submission 185483) | Hot spring microbial mat communities from California, USA to study Microbial Dark Matter (Phase II) - Cone Pool mat layer H metaG... ...
TGCCACGGATGATCCGGAACAGGACTCTGAGGATGACCAGGTTCTGGCTTTATGCTCTCGGGTGCTAGGGAGACAACAGGCTTCCGGGAATCACCTGCTACAGGGATGAAGCGAGCTGTGTTCCTCATTCTGAGGACGGGAGCTTCTGGGGCGTGCTGGCCTGGTAAAAAGGCATTGCCCCTTTTGGTGGACCGCCAGGCCGCGATCAATCTGTAGCAGCATTCCTTCCCTGGGATAGCGTTCCCTGCGGCTGTGATCTTTGAGAGGTTGCCTCTTGCGGGGGCTCCTTAACCCTGCCCGGAGCAGGATCAGACGCACCGCAGACCAAGAAACAAAAATACACTCTCACTCTGCCAGAAGCTCAGTGAAGTGTTGAGTATTGCAACCGGCATAGGTCGATTGGATCAGTTCCGGCGCTCTGTTCTTCAGTTCATCATCCGGGGCATGGTGAGGCCTCCTTCCGCGATTACCATGCGCTCGTACTGCGGCCCCCCTTGCTGTGTGTCGCTAAGACCCTTCTCACACGGCGTACCGACAGAGCTGATGCCTGGGCTGGTTCCCTGACGGTCAATCTCCCCATATTTATCCCGTTCAACACGATTAACCGAGTCCGTTCCTTGTTGTTCGATGTCGCCATCTCCTTCCTGGTGACATTTTCGGTCAACAATTGAGGGTGACAAAATCGCAAAACATCAACAAAATTTGACAAAACCTATTGACATTACACCAAAGGGAGCTTATGCTTTTACAAAAAGGGAGGTGAACAGATGCAAGCATACTGCATGAAGTGTCGCGCAAAGAGAGAGATGAAGAATCCCCGAAACATAACCATGAAGAATGGCAGGCCAGCCACCCAAGGCGTGTGTCCCGTATGCGGGACCAAGATGTTCAGAATAGGAAAGTAGAGAAAAATCTACTGCGGTATTTCTTGTGGTGGAAGTGATGAAAGGGCTGGAAATTTGAGGCAAGGTTCCAGCCCTTTCTTATGTTAGTACTGTCTGAAGCGGCTCTGGTCTGTGGTGGGGCGAGACTCCATTAGCAGGGTGATGTTGGGTCGGTCAGGCGCTGACAACCCCGAGCGTCAGCAGGAGCACCAAGGAGCCGGCGATGGTTACACCCAGAGCAACAGCCAGGAAGGCCTTTCGCCAATCCATGCCCAGAAGCCAGGCGAGGATGGTCCCCGTATATGCCCCGGTAAAAGGCAACGGGAGCGCTACAAACAGAAGCAAGCCCCAGAAGCCATGCCTGTCGACTATAGGCTTGCCTCTTTTTCTCAGACTGTCAAGGTACCGATTGAACAGCGGAACCCGGAACAGGATCTTGCCATAGAGGAGACGCAGAGCAGCAAAAACAGGGAAGAATATCACCATGTTGGCTGCGACTGCTACAGGGAAAATCAGGACCGGATCCAGCTCGAACTTCAGTATGCCCAAGGGTATACCTCCCCTCAGTTCGCTTATGGGCGACAGGGTGGCCAGCAAGACCAGACCCAATTCCTTGCTCATTGTCTGTTTCCAGAATAGCGCCACTTAGGGCTGGACAAACAGTCTAACATATATCTGCTAAACTGTGCGGCCGTTGCTAACCACTGGATTACATGCTATCTTTTGTTCTTGGGACGCCCATCATGATGTCATCTTGAGGCAATGCAACGACGCGAGAGCTGTTTGCCTCAATTTGCCTCCCAACAACCTGAGCATTGAGGAGATGAGGACGAGGAAACTATTCGGTACGAGCGGCATCCGAGGCCTGGTCAGCCAAGACCTATCGCCGGATTTCTGCCACAGGGTAGGGCTAGCGGCTGGCAGTACCCTCCCCGTCTCGTCCACGGTCTGCATTGCTACCGATACCAGAATAAGCAGAGACGTAGTCAAAGAAGCCATCACGGCAGGCTTAATTACCACTGGCATAAACGTCGTTGACCTCGGCATTCTACCCACACCGGCACTGGCATTGCTGACCAGGGAATGCGGTTTTGCCGCCGGCATCATGGTCACCGCTTCTCACAACCCACCCGAATTCAATGGAATTAAATTCTTTAACGCGGACTCGGTGGGCTATAGTCCCGCTCAAGAAGCAGAAATAGAGAAAGTATTCTTCGCACAGGAGTTCCGTCGAGGCAGATACGGAAGGCTTCAGCAAGCGCCTCATACGAAAGAAAGGTACATTTCATTTATCAAAGCTGTGTTCTCCAAATCGAGTTTTAATCACCAACTGAGAGTAGTGGTTGACCCAGGCAATGGGGCCGCTTCCAGGCTGGCCAGCGAGATCTTCACTCAAATGGGTCTTGATCCGTTAGCTGTAAATGACGAGCCAGATGGCCTTTTTCCGGGGAGGAGCCCAGAGCCAAGGGAAGACACGCTGTTGGACACAGTCGATTTCCTGAGACAGCACAGCGCTGATCTGGCCATTTGTTTTGACGGCGATGCCGACCGTGTCGTCTTCTGCGACAAGGATGGTTTTCTCGGTTTCAACGAACCAATTGCTTTCATTTCAAGACTAGTCGTAAAGCAGACGGGAAAGAAACAGGTTGCTACCACGGTCGAGACCGGAACTCTTCTGGATCTCGCAGTGAAGGATTTTGGTGCCAAGGTCACCAGAGGCAAGGTAGGTGATGTCGCCGTGGCTCATCTAACACGTGACTTGGATGCCGCCCTAGGAGTGGAACAGGTCGGGGTCTATATTATCCCTCAAATAGGTTACTATCCTGACAGTATTTTCACTGCGCTGTTTCTGCTGAGTCAAGTGAATAGCGCTGATGAAATCAGACAGTTCTTGCAGAACATGCCCAGACTTTTCTTCAAGAAAGCGAAGGTCTCCTGTCCCGATGACCTGAAAGACGCGGTCATAGCTTGCATTGAGGAACAAGCAGACGTTTTCGCCCCGACGGGAACAAACGCTATTGACGGCTTAAGGCTGGAATTCCCCGATGCTTGGCTGCTTATCAGAGCCAGTGGCACCGAGCCTGTCATCCGACTTATCTGCGAGTCGACTTCGCCCACACGCCTGGATGAACTTATCAACAAAGGTAAACAACTGATCCAAACTGTGGTGGAGAGTAACAAATGAAGGCTGTATTTCTGTGTGGTGGCCGCGGCAAGCGGATGTTCCCCATCACGGAAGACAAGTTTCTGCTCGATTTCCTGGGGAAGCCGTTGCTAGAGCATCAAATTGAGCTAGCCTGCCGAAAAGGCTTACGCGACTTTGTAATCATCGGAAACCCGAGTAACATAGAGAGGATAGAGCACATAGCCAAGAGAATTCCGGGCATAAAGGTTAATTTCGTCGTACAGCAGAGGCCGTTGGGCATTGCCGATGCTCTCAGAAATGCTGAATCCTTCCTGCGGGGACAGGTGCTGGCAATAAATCCGAACGATGTCTTCTCAAGTTCAGCTTACACTAAGATCCTTGCTGCAGCCAAGAAAGGCTCTGCCTCGTCCTACATTCTGGGTTATCGAGTCCAGAGATACTTCCCCGGGGGGTATCTCCAGGTGAATTCGCGAAATGAATTGCTACACATCGTAGAAAAGCCCAATCCTGGAGAGGAACCGAGCGACTTGATAAATATTCTGATTCACTGCCACACCAAACCAAAAGAGCTTCTACGCCACATCGAATTTGTGCAGAGCACTAGGGATGATGTCTACGAATGTGCCCTGGACGATATGGTCAAGAGGGGGCACAAAATCAAGGTGGTCCCGTACAGAGATTTCTGGGCTCCAATCAAGTATCCCTGGCATATCCTCACAGTAATGGAGTACTTCCTGGACAACGCTCAACCCTACATTGCCCCATCCGCTCGCGTTTCTCAGAAAGCCACCGTTGAAGGGAAAGTTATCCTCAGCGATAACGTCAGGGTATTGGAGAACGCTGTAATCCGCGGGCCGGTGTATGTGGGTCCCAACACCGTCATCGGCAACAATGCTCTGGTGCGAGACTACAGTCACATTGGCGCCAACTCCGTCGTTGGCTATTCCACTGAAATCAAACACTCCTACATCGGCGATGACTGCTGGTTTCACTCCAACTATATTGGCGACTCGATAGTGGACGACAACTGCTCTTTCGGCGCCGGGGCAGTGCTAGCTAACTTCCGGTTTGACGAGCGAAAAATCGAGGTGGAGGTCGCTGGCCGCCTAGTGGATACCGGCTCTGACAAACTAGGGGCAATCGTCGGTCGAAACTGCCGAATCGGAGTGAATGCCACCCTTATGCCAGGGGTCAGGGTCGGGCCCAATTCGTTCGTCGGACCACAGGCATTTCTGCGCGATGACCTGCCCGCCGACAAGATGATTCTGCTTAAGGCGCAGTACGACGTAACTGAGAATAAGACGACCTTCGACTACACCAGAAGAAAGGCTCTCTTAAGCAAGCTGGAAGACAGAACGTGAAACCTTAGCGGAATGGCGATATAATTAAACAGCGCCAACAACATGTGTGGGATCATTGGGTACTGTGGTGCGAAGGCCGCGGTCCCCGTTGTCATTGAGGGGCTCAAACACCTCGAATACCGGGGCTATGATTCAGCAGGCATAGCTTGCCTACAAGATGGTGAACTTGTCATAAAGAAGGATGTCGGCAAGGTCGAGGACGTCATCCAGAAACACAATCTGGCCAGCCTTCCTGGTACCATAGCCATCGGACATACCCGCTGGGCAACCCACGGAGCAGTCACAAGATTGAATGCGCACCCCCATTCCGACTGCGCAACCAGGTTGGCCGTGGTTCACAACGGCATCATTGAGAATAATCAGGAGCTCCGCCAAGAGCTCGTCAAGTTAGGGCATGAGTTTGCTTCAGAAACCGACACGGAGGTTATTTCCCATCTCTTGGAGGATGAGCTAAAAAAGGGACGCTCCCTGGAACAAGCCGTGCTAGATATATCACCAAAACTTCAGGGGTCATATGCTTTCGTAGTCATATCACTGGATGACCCTGAAAAGATCGTAGGGACAAGGAGAAACAATCCTCTGATCGTTGGCGTGAATGCCCCGGACTATTATGTCGCCAGTGACGCGCTGGCTTTCTGCCGATACACAAACCAAGTTGTCACCCTGGAAGACAACGAGGTTGTCATGCTGACGCACAAAGGGGTTAGGTTTTTCGATGCGCAGGGAAACGAAGTGACAAAGGAGTCCAGAAAACTCGACCAGAGTTGGGGAGATACCGGCAAGGAAGGTTACCAGCATTTCATGCTTAAGGAGATCATGGAAGAGGCTCAGGTGCTCAAGCAGACTGCATGCCAGGACGGGAAAAAATTCACAGATATTGCCCTGGACGTCTTGAGGGCAAATCAGGTGATCATAACGGCATGTGGTAGTTCTCGTTATGCCGCTCTGGTGGGAAGGTATCTCTTTTCCAAAGTGGGCAAGAAGTTCTGCGATGTAGTTATGGCTTCTGAGTTCGGCTATTTTGCCGACTCTGTGGACAGAAATACAGTGGTCATCGCCGTTTCGCAAAGTGGAGAAACTGCGGATGTAGTGGAGGGAGTGAAGGCGGCCAGAAATGCCGGCGCAAGAATCATCTCGATCATCAACCGACCCAACTCCATACTAGCTGACCTGAGCCACCAGGTGATTTACCTCAATTGTGGCGCCGAGATAGCCGTAGCAGCCACGAAGACTTTTTTGTCTCAGTTAGCCATATTCTACTTACTCTCCTTCTCCATGGTAAATGCCTTTGATGAAGCAATCGCCAAACTTACCAGCTTAAATGGTGAGATAGCTAGGGTACTTGACTGGAATAAGAGCGAACTTCTCAGACTCAGTCAGAAGCTTAGAGATAAGAACGACTTCTACTACATAGCCAGAGGAATCAACTTTGCTATCGCCTCTGAAGGAGCTCTAAAGCTAAAGGAAATTTCCTATATCCATGCCGAAGGTATGCCCGCCGGTGAACTCAAGCATGGCACCCTGGCTCTGATTGAGCCGGGCACTCCGGTAGTCGTGATCTGTCCAGGCGACTATACTTTCTCAGAGACCATGAGCAATGCTATCGAAGCCAAGTCTCGCGGCGCTTACATCATTGGCGTGTCAGACAGAGAGAGCGACGCTTACGATTCTTGGATCAAGCTTCCCACAGTGGACGAGCTGCTTTATCCGATGGTCACAGTTGTGCCTCTTCAGCTCTTGGCTTACTATCTGGCTGTCAATCGAGGCTGTGACCCTGATAAGCCACGCAACTTAGCAAAATCGGTTACTGTCAAATAACATGGCATGGGTCCCTGGGGTTTGTAGATGACTCGGCAAGCTCAAGTAAATGAGGTGAAGGTTCTGGCCGGCATAGCTGCCTATAATGAGGCGAGGTATATTGGTAGCATAGTGCTCCAGGCGAAGCAGTATGCGGACGAAGTGCTTGTCGTCGATGATGGCAGCACAGATAACACAGCCAAGGTCGCTGAGCTAGCCGGTGCTGCTGTGATCCGGCACAATGAGAACAAGGGCAAGGGGGTGGCAATCCAGAGCATACTGACAGAAGCGAGGAAAAGGAATCCCGACGTTCTAGTGCTGCTAGATGCCGATGGTCAGCATGATCCTAACGAAATTCCTGCCATCATAAAGCCTATTTCGGAGGGTTTTGACCTGGTCATTGGTTCCCGCGAGGCTCAGAAAGAGAAGACTCCGCGTTACCGCCGCATCGGCCAGAAGGTCATTTTCAGCTCCAGCCGGCTTGCTTCGAAAACCAACGTGGCCGACTCAGAGTCTGGCTTCCGGGCGCTTTCCCCGAAGGCAATCAAGGAACTTGTCCTAGAGGCACGCGGCTTCGGTGTAGAATCGGAAATGATAACGCGTGCCGCTGAGAAAAACCTCAGGATAACCGAGGTGCCCATCTCAAATATATACACCAAAGACGGCTCCACGCTTCACCCGGTAAAGCACGGCGTAAACGTTCTGACACAGATAATACTGTTGATCTCACAGAGAAGACCACTTTTCTTCTTTGGACTAGCAGGCGCTGTCTTACTCGTCGTAGGGCTCATCATCGGCTTTCGAGTACTCAGTATAGCCACCAGAACGGGCGAACTCGCTTTAGGCAGCGCTATACTGACCACTCTGTTCGTGGTCGCTGGTATACTCAGCATCTTCACCGGCGTAATCCTGAATGCCTTGACCCTGCGAAAATAAAGGCGGGCTTGCCTGTCATCGTTTCGTGCCCTCTTCTTCTGCTGTCATCGGCAGGTACATAGCGAATGAAACCAACACTGCGTTCGAGTCTGTTCCAAATTCGTGCGCAGCTGCCCTGCTGCCTCTACGCGTCCTTTGGCTTAGATTGAATCTTCCTAGTGCCGCTACTGGCTTCATTACGCTAGCAACTCAGTCTTGGTAAAATCGCTAACCAGTTCTCAGCAACGCTGAGGGCAGTGCTAGGATTGCTTGGCGATAAAACATGCGTCTGACTTGCCGTCAGGTCACACACCTAAGCCTTCAGACGTAGTAACCTTCCAGCGCGAGGTCAACAAACTGGCATGACAAACAAATCTGAAGGTGCGGGTTGGCCGCCTACATGGCACTTCGGGCATTAGCCAGGCGCGCCCGGATTGTGACACTTCGATTTCTCGCCGTCGAGTTATGGTTCGTACAGCTAAGTCTAACCGTCGCGGGCTCTGCGCTTCCGTCTGAACCGATAATAAGCGTAGGCGGCGTACGCTGCAGCCGCTGTTCCTGTCACAATCGCCGTGATCAATCCCAAATTGGGCGTAATTCTCCCGGTAGACACTAACAGGCGAACCCATAACTTGACGCCCAACAGGTCGCTGGATTCAGGAGCGACCCCCAGCCATATCTCCCAGTCCTGGTTTGACCACTTTAGCCGTGCCGGTATAGCTACCATCACTGTTACGTTAGCTTGGGAATTGGCAAAAACCTCGATTTCTGGAGGGGATAACCGAATCCAGCTAGTATCCGGAAATTCGTCTCTCCCCTGTCTCCTCTGCTCTTTCGGCGGCTGAAAGGTCGTGAAGGTAAAATTGTGAGCCAGCTCATCCTTATTGTGGATAGTGACTTCGAACTCTGCCGCTTGGCCTGGACGCAAATCACTTATCCTTACTTCCGCGGGAGAGACGCTAAAGTTGACACTCTGTCCGACGACGAAACACGGCACGAAAACTGCCAGAAGACAAGCGATCAGTCCCACCAATGTGTTCCGCCGCAACATCAGGCAGCTACGGCACTTATGGTGATTTGGGTACGCATATCCCGACCACTGTAGAAGAAGGTGGGAGTCAGCAACCTCAGACCAAATTTCTTACTATCACCGGGAGCTAGGCTCGACCCGGAGCCCCCGGAGTAGGGCCAGAATTCGCCTTGTGTCCTGGTGATGGGCACATAGCCATCGCCCAAGGGGCCTCGCGTAGTGTCATGTGATATACGGAACCATAACCCGTAGATGTGCTCTCCATTGCTGCCATCGTTGCTAAGCGTCCACTTATACTCGTCAGGATTATCAATCCATTCTGCATCGTAGCCTACGATAAAGGTATTCACATTGCAATTGCCCTGTACCGTCAAAGTACACCATTCTATAGGCGGACTTGTCTCATACACGGTGTTCCAGGCTACATTGCCGAGAGGCCATTCGGTTCTATCGAGACTGATCGAAATCTCGTTGAGCCCAGTCATAGTAATGGTTATTGTCCCGCTCTCCTGTGCTAGAGCCGGCAGACAAAACAGCAAGCCTAGGGTGATGGCTAGGACTACGGCTACGGTTGCTACTCTCATATTTACCCCGATTCGAACATACCTCCCACCACTGCGGAGCTCTCCGTGCCTGGTGTATCGAGTCAATACAATCTACAAAGCTTCCTCAGGTCGTGTCAAGTTTCTGTGCAAACTGCTACATCGTTCTCTTGGTCCGCAGCGCCCCTTGCCAGAATTCTGCAGTATCTTATTCTAGTGGTATAAGTGTCAGAAGTTTCTTGGCGATTCTGGGATATTTGGCAATGAATAGTAATTCGTCCTCAACCAGTGGCTTCTGCGCCTCGACGTTAGCATATCTCACCAACTCTAGAATTTCCTCCGCTTCTCGAGTGTCCTTGAATTCTACCTCCAGCTTGCCCATCACATGACGGAATCCGGATATGCCGGTATATTCTCCTGAACATATCTCCCTACCAGTTTCCACAAGCTCAGGCTCGCCTCTGCCCAGTTCGTCGAAGCTATATAACTCGTAGTTTTGAGGATCCTTCAATATCCCGTCAGCGTGGATACCTGAACTGTGAGCGAAGGCATTAGCGCCGACACCAGGCTGGTTGATAGGAATCGGGACTCTGAAGGCGTAGCTGGCAAATCTGCTTATCTTCCAGGCTTTGGTCAAGTCCACGGGACTTGCCAGTTGATATTTCTTCGGGAAGCCCTTTGATTTAGTGACAGCCAAGATTGTAGCGACGAGGTCGGCATTGCCCGCCCTTTCCCCAAGTCCGTTGACTGTCGTGTTTATGTAGGCATCCTGCCCGCCATCTATAACTCCCTTGGCACCAGCCAATGAGTTAGCCACAGCCATCCCCAGGTCGCCATGACAGTGGAGCTCGATAGGCATTCCTACCTGCTCAGCCAATGTTCTGGCGCTCTCATAGATGGTGAACGGATTATCATAGCCCAGGGTATCGCAATATCGAAAGCGGGTGGCCCCATGTTCTTTAGCTGCCGAGGCAAATCTCACCAGGAAATCTATTTCGGTTCGAGAGGCATCCTCGGCGTTTACGCCTATGGTTTCGGCGCCGCACGCGCGGGCTGCTTCAACGGCTTCTACCATCGTGGCCAGTATATCCTCCCTAGTTTTCTTGCCCAGGAATTTGCCCCGGATCATTTGATCAGAGGTAGAAATGGACAGGTTGAGGTGCTTGATGCCGGGGACGAGCTCGAAAGCCTTTCTGACATCCCCTGCCACCGCCCTAACCCACCCTCCCAGGCGGATGGGCTGAAGAACACCCATTTCAGCCAGTTCCAGGTTCGCCTGAAGGTAATATTGTTCATGCTTGGTGGTAGGGAAACCAAATTCGGACTGGAAAATGCCCATTTCGTTGAGGTAGATGTTGATCATGGTCTTTTCCAGCTTCGATAGGCCAAGACGCGCAGTCTGCACACCATCGCGATTGGTGACATCTATGATATAGATCTTGGCCATGTTCGCCTTCCGCTAGGTCAATTTGAAGTATAAAGCATATCATTATTCTGGCACGCTATCAAATCTGTAACCTATCAGTGGCTTATCCCCGATTCGGAATCGCTTCGGTTGCTAGTTAAGCACGGATTGCGGGTGGCGTGTCTCACGCGCGGAATTTTCGAGCCGCAAGCTTCATTGCATCTCTCAGGTAACCGCGACGTGGAAATGTCTCTGACAGACACACGCAAATTGGCAGAACCCTTGGCAGCCTTCCGCTGTGTTTGCCCTTTGGATTATACTAGGTGACGCGATGGCTGAAGCGATACGGTGGCTCGACGGCAGGCTAAGGATTCTGGACCAGAGCAGGCTTCCACGAGAGGAGGTATTCCTTGACTTGGATAATTACCGTGATGTGGTGAAGGCTATCAAAGAGATGAAGGTGCGTGGGGCGCCGGCCATCGGGGTGGCTGCTGCCTATGGCATAGCCTTGGGCGCAGCAAATATCCAAACACGTAATAAGGGCGAGTTTCTTGCCCAACTCAATCAGGTGGTAGAAGCCTTCGCCGCTTCCAGACCCACAGCAGTCAACCTTTTTCGGGCTATCACAAGGATGAAGGAGGCTGCCCGGGGAGATAGCATCACAGAAATAAAGAGGTCGCTTGTGAATGAGGCCAGACGGATTCATAAGGAAGAATTGAGCGCTACTCGGAAGCTCAGCCGTCTGGGCGCCGAGCTTATCAGGGATGGCTTCCGGATACTTACGCATTGCAATGCGGGTCCTTTGGCTACCGCCGGCTATGGCACTGCCCTGGGCATCATCAAAGCTGCCAAAGAACAGGGGAAGAAGGTGAGTGTGTTTGTCACGGAAACGCGTCCTCTTCTCCAGGGAGCGAGGCTTACTACCTGGGAGCTAATGCAGGAGGGTATCCCGGTGACCCTGATTACCGATTCCATGGCTGGCCATTTCATGCGATTAGGGCGGATAGACTGCGTTATTGTGGGCGCTGACAGGATTGCTGCCAATGGCGATGTGGCCAACAAAGTCGGCACTTACCCTCTGGCGGTCCTGGCGAAAGAAAACAAAATCCCCTTTTATGTCGCTGCTCCCACCAGCACCATCGACCGTTCTTTAAGCTCGGGAGACAAAATCCCCATCGAAGAACGCAGCCCGGAGGAGGTAACCCATATTCAGGGACGACCTATTGCCCCCGAAGGCACCAGAGCCGCCAACCCCGCCTTCGACATCACCCCCCACCGTTACATAACTGCCATCATCACCGAAAAAGGTATAATAGGGAAGCCTTACGCACAAAAAATAAGGGAGATAGTCTCCACCTCGTTATAGGCTAGCCTTTCGGTATCTCCTGGCAGGGAACTAGAGCCCGCCGCTGTATCAGCCAGATATACGCCGCCCTCACAGGCCTGGGGTATAATATAAAGACGACTATGAGGAACACTCAGCAACGATAGGTCAGGAGGTGGTCGATGCCAACTTATGAGTTCTGGTGTCCCAAGTGCGGCAAGGAATTTGAGGTTAAGAGACCGATGGCTGACTTCGACAAACCAGCCTCTTGCCCCGACTGTGGCAGCCCCGGTGAGAAGTTGGTGTCGCTCTTTGCCTCAAAGGTTGGCTACAACCTGCAAGTGCCGGCCAAAGAGCCTTTCAGGCGGAAGGACAAAGTAACAAAGTGAGCGGGCCACAGAGGTGGCAGCATCCCGGCGGAAAGCTTCGAGAGCTTGGCGCCGAAACATTGACCGAAGCTGAGCTTCTGTCCATCCTCGTTGCTCCCGGGATCAAAGGCAGGTCAGCGGAAAAGATTGCCGAGGAGATTTTGCAGCGATTCGGCGGCTTCAAGGGTATGGCTAACCAGCCCTTGGAAAAGCTCCTGAGTATAAAAGGGCTGGGGGACACCAAGATAATCCGCATCGCCGCCGCCTTCGAAATCGCCCGCCGGGTTATTCGTGGGGGCTTTACATGAGCGGGGAAAAGGCACCGAAGCTTCCTGAAAAGCCATCGCGCTTCGCTGACATCTTCGAAGCACAGAAGTCGGCCAGTATCCAGAAGTACCTCCAAGAGATCTCCCAGCTAGGCTCGGAGCCAGCTAGGTGTCAAAGGTTTCTCCTGCTTCTGAAAGAGCTGTTTGGCGAGCTCAATGCGAACTTCGTTGAAGATTATCTCCGTGGCGTCGAAACATATTTGAAAAGCAAGCGCAAGGACGTTCTGCTGAGGGGCAAGGTAGACAACCTCTATGGAAATCTTGTCATCGAATTTGAAAGAGACCTGAGCAAGATGCTTCCTCAGGCCAGAGAGCAGCTTCGAAAATACATGGCTTGTCTTTGGTCAGAGGAGGAGGAAAGAAAGGTTAACTACCTTTGCATGGCAGCGGACGGGATAGCCTTTCAGGTCTTCTCACCTAGAACGGAAAAGGCCTTTACAGAGCCTTTGCTGCCCCAGGACATCGTGCTGGAGAAGGTGGACGAACTCAAACTACCGACTCTAGACCCGTACCAGGCATACTTCTGGCTCGACAAGTACTTCCTTAGAGAAAGAATCCTTCCGCCGCGCACCGAGGAGTTCGAACGAGACTTTGGCATGCGGAGCCCCGCCTTCCTTTTTTCCTTTCGGCTGCTCAGGGAAAGCCTGGAACAAGTGCAGAACCGGAGCGAGTTTCAGGTCATTTATGAGAACTGGGAGAAATACCTTCGCGTTACCTACGGAAGCATCATCGGAAGCAAAGACCTGTTCTTGCGGCACACCTATCTGGCAACATTGGCCAAGTTGGTCGCTTGGGCACGACTCACGGAAAGAGAGCTGATTCCGTCAGGCGAGGAAGTATCCACCATTTTGAGCGGAGAGTTCTTTCGAAGGCAGGGCATCGCCAATTTCCTTGAAGAGGACTTCTTCTCCTGGGTAACTCGTGAGGGGGCAGAAACCACGGGTGTCGATATTTCCAAGAAGCTGCTGAGCCTGCTTCTGAGATACAACCTGAAGGAGCTTTCCGAGGATGTCCTCAAGGCGCTTTATCAGGAACTGGTTGACCCCGAGGCACGCCATGATTTGGGCGAATACTACACTCCTGACTGGCTTGCCTGCCGTATGGTGGAGAAGGTGCTGGGTCAGAATCCCCGACATTCCGTTCTCGACCCTGCCTGTGGCTCGGGGACTTTCCTCTATATGACCATAAAGTACAAGCGGGATGCTCTGGGAAATTCCCGAGAAACCTTGGAGCACATTCTGGAAAATGTGGTAGGAATAGACATACATCCCCTGGCGGTAATTATCGCCAAGACGAATTACCTGCTTGCGCTGGGCGATCTCGTTAAGAAGAGAAGAAAGGTCGTAGCGCTCCCCGTTTACCTTGCCGACTCCATAAGACTCCCTCAGATGGAGGGACAGATGGAAATGGGCGTGCCTCTGCCGGGCTTCAAACTGGAAATTGATGGGAAGCGAATCGTAATCCCTGAAATTCTTACCCATGACCCACAGCTTTACGACGAAGCTATTGAGGTATCTAAGGAGTTTGCCAGGAATTTCGCTGGCCGCGAGGGCGGAGACGAGAAAACGTTCCTCAACTTCTTAGGTAGGACATCGTCTCGGATAGTGGCCCATGAAGCACTCTGCGGGGCACTCTACAATGTGGCTGATGCAATGCGGAAACTGATAGAGGGAAGGCGGGACACCATCTGGGCCTTTATCCTCAAGAACCTGTACAAACCTCTGTTCCTCAGAGGGAAATTCGACGTAGTTGTCGGCAATCCCCCATGGCTCTCCTATCGTTACGTAGAGAAGGGCGAATACCAAAAGTTTCTTAAGCGTGAAATCGTTGACGAGTACAGGCTCCTGTCCGGCAAGGGCGAGCTCGCAACGCACATGGAATTGGCTACGCTCTTCTTCGTCAGGGTTGCCGACCTTTATCTCAAGAAGGATGGAATCATCGGCTTCATTTTGCCCAGAAGCGTATTCTCTGCTGACCAGCATTACAATTTCCGGCGCTCCTATTTTTCCCTCAACCTTGGCTTTCAAGAGGTCTGGGATTTGGAAGGCGTAGAACCGCTGTTCAAGGTGCCCGCTTGTGTCTTCTTCGGCAAAAGAGGAATTGAGACCGAGCATCCTCTGAAATGCCAGGTATTTTCTGGCAGGCTGGAGCGCAAGAATGCTTCTCTAGCAGAGGCAGAACAAACTCTCACCATTACTCCCGAAGAAGTGTTTGTCGCTCAGGTTGGCAAGCGAAGTTTCCTGAGCACCTCAAGGATGAAGCCTACTTCAGGTATGAGAAGCTTTTACCAGCCATATTTCAGGCAAGGCGCAACCATCGTTCCTCGCCCACTGTGGTTCGTGGAGATAAAAGCTGGTTCCCAGTTTGGTTTCGACCCTTCGCTGCCTTACGTTCAAACAGCGGAAAGAGCTGAGAAGAAGGCGAAGCGAGCCTACAGCGGCTTGAGCCTAGAGGGGAACGTTGAGAGGGATTTTCTTTACGCTACTCTGCTTTCCACCGATATAGTTCCCTTTGGCCATTTGGGCTTTAGGTTGGTGGTTTTACCCATCTTGCCCTCGGGCAAGCATTTCGAAGTTCTGAGTGCTGACGAAGCCCGCAGCCGAGGCTTTCTCAATCTGGCAAAGTGGCTAGAGAAGGCTGAACGTGAATGGCAGGACCGCAGGCGTGAGAAGGCGGAAAGGACAGACGCTTCAGGATGGCTTGATTACAGAAGAAAGTTATCGGGGCAGAAGACGGCAGCGTATAGAGTGCTCTATCCGGCTTCGGCCACTTATCTGTGCGCATGCGTGGTGGAGGACAAACCCATCAAGTTTGAGATAGGCAGACAAAGTCTGGAAGCCAACGGATTCGTGGTGGAATCTAAGACCTATTACTACGACACCGATGATGAGAAGGAGGCTGATTACTTGGCGGCTGTCCTTAATTCGCCTGTCCTGGACGAGTGGATAAAGGGTGTGCAGAGCCGAGGCTTGTGGGGCCCCAGGGACATTCACAAGAAGGTTCTAGAAATTCCCATTCCTCAGCACAATTCAGCGGACGAAAATCATCGGGCGCTGTCTCAACTCGGCGAGCAATGCACTCAAAAAGTCCAGCTCTTGCTCCGGCAATTGCCAAAATCCTGTAGCATCGGCCACACGCGCCGGCTACTAAGGGCCGAGCTCAAACAGGAGCTTGAACAAATAGACGCTCTGGTGAAGCAAATTCTAAATTCCTAGGAATGCGTCTGTCGATTGGCATGGGTTGCCAGACCTCAGACTGCGCCAATCCCTCATGCACCAGCTCTGGCAGGAGGTTACCAAGCAAAAGGCAGTAGTGCGGGCAACGCTGGTGAGGATTATGGGAAAGATTAGATGTAGCTGTGTAGGGTAAAACAGCAGGAGAAATTTCTTCGGTACATCGGTAGGCCAGAAAGAGGTTAGCTCGTGAGGTTTAGGCGTATCGGTGTAAACTCGGAAATCTGCACCGGGAATGGCCACAGCGTGTACCTTCGCATCTCGCAGAGCCCGTCGGAGGGCATGCATAGCGGGAGGGATGCCGGGGACGACGTAGTATGGCTGATGGGATGCCGTTACGCGTCATAGGCAGGGCGATAATTACCTGCCACCAGAAAACCTAACCCACTGCGCATGCTCTGTGCGGTGCCTATTCTGAAAAATGACGTGGACGTGCTCATTGTCATGCAAAGCAGCTACCATTTTCAGCCAGATTCGCTCGTGTTTCGGTTGATATCCTGGCCACGGATCATCGTGAGGCAATTAGGACCATGCGCCTTTATGTTCTTCGCACTCGGCGAGCATACAAAAATCGTCAGGATCTAGGCTGTCTTTCGCTCTGTTCTGGGTGACCTTCACGAAACAAAAGTTCTGGAGGTAACCGCTATCTCCAACTCTCTTTTGGCAAGCTCTCTGAAGAAAGGCTTGGGATCCACGCCTCTCTCCGGCGGGAAGACTCCCCTGGTCTTAATCTGACCTTTATGGAGCATTCTAGCTCCTATCGAGGGGGAATGTCCGGTTCTATGTTGTGCGTTAGTCAAGCCTTTATAGGGGCGGTTAAGCATCAACGCAGTGTACTCCACTTTCTCTTTGTTCTTCGTGCCCACTACCACAACTCGCGTGCAGCCATAATCAACAACCTCTCCTCGTTCAGGGGGAAGTTGTGCCAGACAGGCGAAGAGAACATCGCTTGGGATGACATCCACGCCGCGGACTTTGAGAGGTTTGTGACTCATCAGACCACAGTCAACTAGAAAGTTGACCTTTTTCACGAAATCGGGCGCGAAGCCGGCTCTCACGGTCACGTTCTTTATGCCCTTCTCTTTGAAGGTCTCGGCGACACTCCAGACCTCGGAATGAGGAATACAAAATGCAGCGCGCATCCCGATTGGAGCTGGGAATTCAATATACTGAGTGCCGCTTTGAGGTGGAAGAGTCACGAATTTGCCGTCCTGGAAAATAATTGGGCTTTCTACAAACTCCTCAAATGCAAATGCAAAAGGTTCCTTAATCGGTAATGTTGACGTTCCTAAGCTTTCATAGGCGAAACTTATATCCACGGTGTCCACGGCGTCCAATCTATCTGCTAGCTCTCTCACCATCAAGTTCGATATACCTGGCGAACTCCCCAAGCCCAGAATGCAACTTAATCCCGCTCGGGCAAACGCATCGCTCATGGTGACAGCCTGCTCTTCCTCTTCTTTGTCAAGCTGGCCGAGATTGATCAGGTGCACTCCGGCTTCCAGCGCCGCCTTGATAATAGAGAGAGAAGCGACGCCAGACACGTAGGTTGAATCTATAACAACGTCGCTCCCTTTGATCAGCTTTACCAACTTGGCATGGTC
>Ga0209102_1000946_pt1 | contig 16918 bp, 13 predicted proteins | sample ConPoolayeHmetaG_FD_185483 | JGI IMG/M metagenome (GOLD analysis project Ga0209102, IMG submission 185483) | Hot spring microbial mat communities from California, USA to study Microbial Dark Matter (Phase II) - Cone Pool mat layer H metaG... ...
CTCGTCCGTCACCCAGACATCGTTCATTACTGCTTGGACAAGCTGTTCGATCTGGCCTACGAGAACACCCGAAGGATCTATGAGCAGATCCCGGGCCAGGTGATGATCACCTATGTGGCGGAGGACCTGGGATCCCAGACTGGCCTTTTGATGTCGCCTGCGCAGATAAGGGAGTTCCTGATCCCTAGGATGAAGCGGGTGATCGATCTTGCACACTCCGAAGGGGCGTATGTGTTCCACCACAGCGACGGGGCCATCCGGCAGATACTTCCGGACATGGTGAGGGCCGGCATAGACGTGCTCAACCCCATTCAGTGGCGCTGCAGGGGCATGGACCGGGAGGGGCTGAAGCGCGACTTCGGCCAGAAACTGGTCTTCCACGGGGGGATGGACAACCAGCAGACCCTGCCGTTCGGAACGGTGGAGGATGTCAGGAGGGAGGTCGTGGAGAACCTGCGCATCCTGGGCAGGGGAGGCGGCTACATTTTGGCGCCATGCCACAACATACAGGCGAACACCCCGCCCGAGAACGTCGTCGCGATGTACGAGAAGGGATACGAAGAGGGCTGGAAGGCTTTCTAGATTCTCCTGATCGACTGCAGCGCCTCATCTATCGCCTTCTTGGCCAGGTCCAGATCCTTCTCGGTTAGGTCCGTTCTTCCGCTTTCGGACCTCCCTTCCGGCCAATGGTACGGCTTGACCTTCACGCCCTTCCTGGCAAGGTAGATCTTTGCTGCGTTGAGAGCAACCCCCGAGTAAGGGTCGCGGACCAGCGTCCTCGTTCCCAACAGCCTGGCAACTTCGAACTGTGCCCTTCGAGCCCTCTCCCAGTCTCCCGCCATGAAGGCGTCGAAGATCTCGCGTATCAGCTCTGGGTGGGTGTTGCAGCCTCCACCTATCACCCCGCCTGCGCCCAAGACGAGCGAGGTGAGGAAGGCGCCCTCGTGCCCTGAGATCATGGTGAAGTCCTGGTCCTTGGTCGCATCGCAAAGTAGCCCGAACTTGAGCATGTCGGGGGAGGACAGCTTCATCCCTTTGACCTTGGGCAGGTCCGCAAGCCTGTGGAGGAGGGCAGGGGTTATGCTGTAGGCTGGGTTTGTCGCGGGCGGTTCGTAGATCACTATGGGGATGTCGATCGAGGCATTGACCCTTTTGAAAAAGTCGAAGATCTTGTCCGCCAGGTTGGAGGAGGGTTCCAAGCCCAGGCATACGATGACAACGCCCGTTGCCCCTTGCCTTTCAGCGTAACGGCTGAGCTCCAGCGTCTCCTCCACGTATTTCTGCTCCGACGGTCTTCTGGCCGGATCTCGCCCGCCGAGCGTCCCGGACGTCCCGGCAAGGACGAAGATCTCGTCCCCTGCCTCGTCCACCGCGATGTCGATGAGAGTCTTGACCTGTTCGAAGGAGAAATGTGCCATCTGCCCCACCCCGGATCTGGCGAAGACCGTGGTCACTGCGCCCGTCTTCTTGTACCACTGGATGAGCGATCTGTTGCCTTCCTCGTCGAGCGTGAGGTCCTCATTCAACGCCGTCAGCATGGGGGTGATGACGCCAGTGAGGAACTCGGGCATCTCCTTTCCGGTTATTGGGTGCGTTATCGTGCGCAAGTCCTGTGCCCTCTGCGGGCCATGCAGATCGGTGCTACATAAATGTAGATATCCCCAGAAAGGCGAACCTGAAGAGCGTCCCACGGCTGGCCGCGGTGATCCAGTTGAGGATGAGGGAGAGGGCGATACAAGCCTTGACCTGGGGCGAGCCGGACTACGTGCCGTGGATGCCCAAGAAAGGGCACACCCCGCGGGACCCTCAGGTACTCGAGGCGCTGCTGAAGGCGGGCATGGGGATCGCGTATCCGACATCGGTCTTCAAGGCCTCCACGCCCAACGTGACCTCAGAGACGCAGACGCTGGGCGACTATTCCGTCACGACCTACAAGACGCCCGTTGGCGAGGTGACCCAGAAGACTAGGATAAACCTGCCGTCCGAGGGTGGAGAAAGGGGAGACAGATGGGTCGTCGAGCGGATGATCAAGGGGCCGGATGACTACAGGGTCGTGAAGTTCATCATCGAGGATGAGGTCTGCAAGCCTGCATACGCGGACTTGGAGCAAAGGATGCAGGAGGTTGCCGACCACGGCGTCCTTCAGGTCGGCACGGGCTACACGCCCCTCATGCAACTGATCGTCAACTACATGGGCTTCAGGAGGTTCGTCGTCGAGCTCAGGAGGAGGAGGGAGAAGGTGGAGGAGCTGATGGAGGCGATCGACCTGAAGGTCCAGGAGAGGATGAGGATCGTCGCTCGTGCCCCGCCGAGGATAGTGAACGTGGGCGACAACATCGACGGGGTCTTGGTGAATCCCGACCTTTTCCGTCGCTACTGCATCCCTTACTACCAGAGCTACTCCGACATTCTGCACTCCGGGGGAAAGATCGTCCAGTCACACATGGACGGGCGGTTGAGGTGCTTAAAGGATCTGCTGCCGGAGACGGGCCTGGACGTGGTGGAGGCCTTCACGCCGCCCCCCATCGGGGACCTCGGGCTCAGGGAGGCGCGAGCCCTATGGGGCGAGAAGCTCGCCATTTGGGTCAACATCCCCGAGGTCATATTCTACAGGGCTTCCGAGGGGATACGAGGGTACGTGCGAAATCTCTTGAGCCAGGCAAGCCCCGGAAAAGGCCTCGTCCTTGGCATAACCGAGACGGTGCCGCCCGCCCAGAGGGACCGTGGGCTTGAGGCCATCACGCAGACCGTGATGAAGCACGGTCGGCTGCCCGTCCGGTGCTAGTCGGGGCGGCGTAAAGAATGCATCCGGGGGATTGGCAGCTCAAGACGTTTCGAGGATATCTCAGGCTCGGCCTCGGCATTTGGGGCCAAGATATTTGAGGCTTCGGTGGGATATGTATACGGTTGAGGCCGGCGAATCGCTCCATTGCAGCGGCTCTCTTTGTATGCGCGCTCTTGGCCCTCCAGCTGTTCGGCCAGGCGCCGGATTGTGCCGCACTGGAGGACGGCCGGATCGGCGTCCTCTACGTCGGGTGCATCGCACGGTCGCGGCCCTTCTGGGAGATGAGAAACGATCCACTGTTCTCGCTGACCTTCGTACAGGCAACCCTCAGGGACTGGGCCGGCTGGGGCCCGATCCAGCAAGCTGAAGGGGAGAGCCAGGTCTACCGAATAGTGCGGCTTTACATGCCGCGCAGCTATCGCGATCTCTGTTCGCGCTTTGACGTCATAGTCCTCTCCAACGCAAACCGGGAGGCGGTCGGCCCGAAGAACATCGAGATGCTGGCTGCAGGGGTGAGGGATGCCGGGATGGGCCTCTTCATGGCTGGCGGTTGGGAGACGTTCGGCGGGGCGTTTGCCCGCCCGCCCTGGGGCGATACCTCTGTTGGGGAGCTGCTCCCCACCATCGACGTGCCGGACACCTGGGTGCAGTACCCAAACTTTGGGCTTCGCTTAGTCATCGATGAATGGGAGCACGAGTTCATCAGCAGCCTGCCCTGGAAGAGGGAGAACGCTTACTTCATGACCGACTTCCACCACAACCTTGTGAGGACCAAGGAGGGCTCACAAACGCTCGCGCATGTGGAGGGGTCTTCGTACGGCAACGACCCTGCGATGGTAACATGGGACCTGCAGAACGGCGCAAGGGTCTTCGCCTACACGGGCGAGATATACTTCTTCAACAGGATGAACCCGGTTTGGACATACTACATAGACTTCGGCAGCAACCTGATGATCTACCTGGATAACCGCCCCGTCCCACAGGACATAGACCTCGTCCATGCCCTGAGGTTCAAGATGTCGGAGATAGCCATCAGGAAGTCGCTTCTTCTAAGCCTGCTGGAGTTCTGTGACAGGTTCGGCGCGAACACGGGCAAGTTCGTGGAGGCGATGGATGAGATCGACCAGGTCATCTTGGACGCAAGGCCCCAGTACTTTGAACTTCGTTTTGAGGAAGCTTTGGAAAGCTATCGCAATGCGGGCGAAATGTTGGCGGATCTTGAGATCAAGGCGCTAGAGCTGAAGGACAAGGCCCTGTTCTGGATATACGTCATCGAGTGGCTTGCCGTAACCGGAACCGCCATGGTCTGCGGCCTCGTTCTCTGGTCCGTGATGGTCCGGCGGAAGCTGTACAGAGAAGTCCGGATGACTAGGCTGACGGATAGGCCACTGGATGTCTAGGTGCAAGGGGCCGGCTGCACAGAGCTGTCCTCGTGCCAACAGGAACCAAGTCAAAGTTAAGAGCACCACGTCCGTGGGCCCAGAGTCTGCAGACATGCCCAAAACCCCGCGCGGGTGATGGCCTTGCACATACTCTTCATAAGGCACGGCGAAAGCGGAGCTGAGCAGGCGGTGCCCGAGGAGGGCACGCTCACCAAGCTCGGCGTCAGGCAGGCGGAACTTGCAGGCCAGGCACTGGTTGGACAGGGAATCGAGAGGCTTTTCTCCAGTCCCTATCCGAGGGCGATGCAGACGGCACTCATCATCTCGCGCACGCTTGGTCTTCCGGTCGAGATAAGGCACAGGTTGCACGAGAAAAGCGGTCCCGGGCAGAGGGAGACCAAGAGCCAGATCGCGGCAAGGTTCCCGCAGTTCATCATTCCGCCCGACATGCCGGAGGTCTGGTGGCCGATGGTGGAAGAAACCTGGGAGGATGTCTACGACCGTGTCAGGCCGGTTGCAGAGGAGCTTAAGTCCCTAGAAGGCAAGCATGAGAGGATCGCCGCAGTGGCCCACGGGGGTTCCCTCGACGCGCTGGTTTCCATCCTGGCAGACTGCCCGCCCAGGACGAGGGACAGATTCTACCACCACAACTGCTGCTTCACGCTGGTTTCGATCAAGGATGGGATCGGAAGGATCCACTATCTAAACCAGGTTACGCACCTGGGGCACCGGGACATCTTCTTCTAACGCTGCGCGGCGCTTGGGGGCCGTGCAGCGGCAGCTGCAAAGGAGCGCCTGTGGTTGTTCGAGATCGATGACGCCATTCCGGACAGCTCCGCAAACCTATCATGGACTCGCAGGCTGGGCGTTCGTCCGCCATGTCCTAGCCCTTTGATGACCTCAGGACACTTCTTGACGCGGGCTTGCCCCTGCTCAGTCAGGGTGAAAGCCCTCCATGGGTCGGCGCTGCCCTTGGACCCATCTACGGTAAGCCTGTCCCGACAACGGCCCAGAGCCCAGCGCTGGCTGGATAGGGGCACCCGAGACATTGAAGAGGACGTCAGATAGGGCATGCCCACTGGAAAGGAGGTGCCAACTTGACAATCGAGCCTGATTTCGATACACTGAAGTATTCTCTTGAGGCATATCGCGCAAATCGGCCAATGCTCGGCTTCCGGGCAAAGACGGTTGAGGAAGCAAAGGCCTGGCAAAGGAAACTTCGCAGGAAGCTCGTCCAACTCCTGGGCGGCTTTCCGGCCAAGGACTCCCCGCTGACGCCGCGGGTGATCGCAACTGATGAGTTCGACCACTACACGAGGCAGCACGTACTTCTGCAGAGCCGGCGCAACATGACGGTGTTCGGCTATTTCCTGCTTCCCAAGCCGGCGCCGGTCGAACCGGTGCCCGCCATCCTGTGCCTGCACGGACATGGGAGGGGTGTGGATGACATAGTAGGCATCGACGAGAACGGATGCCAGCGGACGGCGTACGGCGGGTACCAGAACGACTTCGCGCTGCAATGCGTCGGACACGGGTACGCCGCGCTAGCCATCGAACAGCTTGGCTTCGGGCGCCGCAGGGACGAGAGAGCCAAGAAGGCGGGTCCCGGAAGTTCATCGTGCCAGCCTGCCGCCGGGGCAGCTCTCCTTCTGGGCCAGACCATGATAGGATGGAGGGTTTACGATGCCATGCGGAGTCTCGACTACCTTCAGTCAAGGCCTGAGGTTGATCCCCTGAGGATCGGGGCCATGGGGATATCCGGCGGGGGCACGACCGCCTTTCATCTTGCGGCCATCGACCAGCGCGTGGCGGTGGCGGTGGTGAGCGGCTACTTCAACACCTTCCGAGACAGCATAATGAGCATATCGCACTGCATGGACAACTACGTGCCCGGCATACTGCGCTACGCCGAGATGTATGATCTGGCCGGCCTGATCGCGCCAAGGTACCTTTTCGCGGAGAGCGGCACCAGGGACGGCATCTTCCCGTACAAGGCGGCCCAGTTCGCATTCAGAAAGGCCAGGGCCATCTACAGGGTCTTCGGATGCCCGGATCGGATTGGACTGGAGATCTTCGACGGTGAGCACACATTCCACGGGAAAGGCGCCTTCGGGTTCCTCGAGCGCTGCCTTGGGGCGAAGGCCGCTGCAAAGTAGGGAACAGGTCGGATCGGGAAGCGGACAACGTCGAGTGACAGAGGTGGCACGATCGGATGGATGAGAGGACTTGGGCCGTCACCCTGATCGCGGTGGTCGTGCTGGCCGGCCAAGCATCTGCCGGCAGGGAGCCGAAGCGAGATCCGGACACCAGGAGGGTGCGCGTCCTTTACGTTGGCGATACCGTCTGGCGGACCTGGCGGGACATCACGGCCGATCCAGCGTTCACCGTGGTCCCTGTGCCTGCCAGCTTGGGCTACTTTACGGGCGATGCCTTGCTCAAGTTCATGAGGCAGTACATACCGCGCACCTATCAGACGTACGTTGAGACGGTCGATCTTCTGGTGCTAAGCGACAGCGACCGCAGCCTCTTCACTTCGCAGCAGGAGTTCTGGTTCAGGGACGGGGTGGTGCAGCGCGGCCAGGGGCTCGTGATGGGCGGGGGCTTCGAGGCGTTCGGCGGGTTCGCCTACGGTCGCTCCTGGAAGGGGTCGGCCGTTGAGGAGGCCCTGCCGGTTGAGTGCATGAGCAATCAGGCTTGGGACATCCGGCCGTTCTTCGCACGCCCCGCCGAGGACGCGCGCGATCACCCATTCGTGAGATCGCTTCCTTGGGACGGGATGCCACCCTTCAACGGGATGAACATCGTGACGCCCAAGCAGAGTTCGATCGTGCTCTTGTGGTCGGTGCCGACGGCCCTTGGAGACCCGGAGTACCCCGTTCTCATCTACTGGGAGGTCGGCAAAGGCGCGTCCGTGGCGCACACGCCCGACTGGAACCCCGGCTGGGGCAGCACCGTCATGAACGACTGGGAGCTCTACCAGGACTACATCGTGAACATCGTCTACCTCGCCTCCGGCCTTTCGATCCCCCAGGATCTCCAGCTCGTCCACGCCGTGAGGACGGAGTTGGCGGGTTACGCCCTGCAGAGAAGCCTGATCTTGTCTGTGCTGGAATTTGCGGAGAGCTTCGGGGGAAACACCGCTCCCTTGGAGAAACGACTGTACGAGACAGAGCCCCTAAGGAGGCAGGCAGAGGGGCTGTACCTGGATCAGGCCTACGATTCCGTTCTGGAAACGATGGCCCTGGTGAGGCAGGAACTGTCCGCCCTGTCTGCAGACGCGGTCAAGCTCAAAGACCAGACGATGTTATGGGTGTATCTTGTTGAGTGGCTAGCCGTCTCGGTCAGCTCCTTGGTCTGCGGCTTTTCGCTCTGGACCCTCATGGTCAGGAGGAAGGCTTACAGGGAAGTGAGCACCACGAGACTGGAAAGCAAGGGTTGGGTGTAGGGTGATGATGGCCTCTGGGCGCCATTCGGTCTCGGTCGACCGGAGACGGAGGGACCGGCGAGCCGCCCGAGGGAGGACGCCGAGCAGGGCCAAGAGAATCGATCCCACGCCGGGCATGGCTCAGCGCGGTGCGGCATCATCCGCTTGCGGATCGCCACAGGAAGTAGGCGAGATAGGCGAGTGAGATCGCGATGAGAAGTGGCGAGGTGACGAAGTAGAAGCCATCGCGGTGGTAGACGTAGACCAAGATCTTCGGCCACCTGACATCTGTCGGCATAGATCTCGCAATAAGGGGCAGCACCACGAGCGCAAAGCCCAGGACTATGAGGGCGATCCCCATCAGCGTGAGAGACCGGTAGGGCTCGTCCACCTTCGACACCTCCTACCCCGATTATCTAGATCTTCCGGATCCGGAGGCTTAAATGTGACCCTTGTCGAGGGATCGCCACCTACGGTCGCTCGAGGAGAAGGATCCAGTCTTGGAATATTGGTGGCGTTGGGGCTTGCCAGTCCCCCTCAGCACCAGGCACCGCTCGCCCGGCCGGATACTGCTGGCCGTCCTTCGGGTCGATGAAGCGGGCCTTGTAGGACGAGCCGGGCTCGATCTTCTTCACTACAACCGACCTACATGACGGCAGGAAGATCACCCTCACCTTTCCCGGTATGCCGGCCGCGTAGGGCAGGAAGTAGTTCTCAGCCGTCCAGTGCGGCTCCACCCACTCGGGGTGGGATTCGAACCTCCACCACTCGTATCTTTCCAGGATTCTTTTCGCCAAAGCGACGTGCCGGGAACCGGGCAGTCGGTAGGCGTCTTCCCATGGCGTGTTACCCCAGGACCTGCCGTGGGGCGAGGGGCCGAACGGCTTGACCCTGGTGTTGACCTGCCAGATTCCGTTGGCGCCGTATGTGTGCCCTGCGGCGCCGCTCAGCATGCACGACCAGAACATGAATCTCTGGATCTCTGATCTGCTTGCCTCAGCTATGCCTTCGTAGCAGACCTCGCCCACCAGAACGGGCATCTTGGGCTCACGGCCAAGGCAGTCGGTGATCGTCTTGACGGTGTTCGGCACGCTTTCCCTGTCGCCGTGGCCGGTCTGGAGCATGTCTATGTCCAGCAATGTGGGGTCCTCTAGCTGGTCGCGCCCAACCTGGGTGGGGTGGATGGTGACGGGGTGGTGGTACGGGTCGATGGCCCGGACGTATCTAGCGATCTCGGTCCATCCGCTCCTCTGCAGGGCCTTGTCCTCCTCGCGCTTCTTGGACAGGTAGTACGGCATCGTGGCCTCGCCCGCTAGGCACCACACAACGGGGTAGCAGCCGTATCGGGCGATGATGTATCGCCAGTGCTGCTTCAGCTTCGCGACCCCCATCCACGGCAGGAAGTAGCCCCAGCATCCCACGATGCATGGAACAAGGCCTGACTTCACGAGCCATCGTACCCGGAGGTCGGCCATGTCAAAGTAAGCGGGGTTGATTCGGGCGTAGTTCCTCTCCCAGGGGTAACCCGCCTCGTTCGCCCCACGCGGATCGAAGGGAGGCATGTCGGGGTAAAGCCCCGCGATGATCTGGATGACGGTGAAACCGAGGCTTGCTCTGTCGGCCGCCAGGAGCTGAAAGTCGTCCGGCCATCCCAGCCTCTTGCATAGCCCCATCCACCACGTGTCGCCGAGCCAGAAGAATGGAGTGCCGTCGGCGTGCTCTAGATGCCGAGCGTCCCCGGACACGCGCAACGGGCCATGGAGGAGGAGCGGGTTGCTCCCGCGATACTTTGTTGCGACCAATCGTCCGGTTTGCCCGTGGAGATCCGGGTTATTGGCGTCCGTGCAGATCGTCTCGTAGGTGTACTTGCCCCGGTGCGGAGGGCTGAAGCGTACTCTCCACTCACTGTCGCCGGCCCAGAAGGCTGGGACGCGCCAATGCCGCCCCTCGTCGTCCCTGAAAATGACGTCGAGCTCGACGTCATTGAAAGGATCTCGGTAAGCCTTGCCGGACTCGAATGACCATTCCGTTGCCTGCCCTTGGGTTGCATGTCTGGTCGGACCCATTTCCCTGCCTCGAGCTGCTCGAGGGCATGCCGCAGTTAAAGATTTCGGCGCCCAGGCGGAAGGATGGGCGTGGCGGACCACAGATCCCGCGCTTTTCCCTTGCGTGGGCGTCCCGATGCTCGGGGGGAAAGCCTTGCGGATGAGCGACCTTCGAGGGACGAGCGTCGCTCAGTGGATGGAGGCCAGCCTCTTCACCGCGCCGGCATGCAGTGGGATAGCCCGTGGAAGAGAATCCTACAGAACTCCTACATAACACTTTCCACGCCGCGAAACGTTTTCCTTTAAGGTAGGTCGGCCCCGCGACCTCCGAAGCGGAGTTCTTGGCACGGCTAAACAAGGATCAGCAAGGATTCCGAAATCTTATCCTTGCCGCTCGATCCGGCGGGTTCGCGCAGACTTTTATGCTACCGCCGTGCTGTGGCGGGCGATGCGGGGAGCCCATTACCTGCCGGCGTTGAACTCGGCGCTGTGCATACTGATCATATTCCTCTGTCTTTCGCTGTTCCTTACGCGAGGCCTGGGGCTGTACGTGGCAAGGGCGGTCGGCGAGTCGATGCTGCCCGCCATTCCGAAGGACGCGTTCATCATCCTCTCAAGCAAACAGCCTGAGATCGGGGACATCGTCCACGTGAAGAACGAGAAATGCAACTATGCACACAGGCTCGTCGCGATCGAAGGAGACAGGATAGTCACCAAGGGGGACAACTGCGAGTCGTCGGAGATCGCAAGTCTGGCCGACGTCCGGGGGGTGGTGATCTTCCATTCCTCCTTCACCTCGTTTCTCCTCCTAGCGTTCGTGGTGATTGGCGTTGAAGCCGGTCTGGGGGCATTATGGGCCGGGAAGCTCCTCCAAGAGGTTCGGCATCGAAGATCTGAGACATCGCGCCAAAGGAAAGCACCCTTCACCGCGGTTGGCTCGCTCGGGCTCCGTGAAACAGATATTAGCTGTCTCTTGTGGGTTGACCGAGAGCGTGAGAAAGGTGGCCGGAGAGAGGTTCGATCTCACCCCGAAGGAAGTCGAGAAGGTTGAGACGGCGAATAGGAGGATTGTAACCAAGTTCCCTGTTCCAGAGTCCCTTCCGATCTTGGAGAAGCTCCGGAGGTTTGAGCCGATCTCGATGGAGGGCCAGCCGCCGGTCGTATGGGATCGTGCGGAGGGCTATCAAGTGAAGGACGCCTACGGGAACGTCTGGATCGACTGGAGCTCGGGGGTGCTCGTTGCCAGCGCCGGCCACGGGAGAACCCCGATTGTGGACGCGATCGTTCGGCAGGCTCAGTCGCGGCTACTTCACAACTACTGTTTCCCAAGCGAGATCAGGGCTAGGCTGGTGGAGAAGCTGGTGTCGCTTGCCCCAAAGCGGATCGACAAGGTTTTCCTCCTGACGACCGGTTCCGAGGCCGTCGAGAACATAATTAAGCTGGCCCGGACGTACGGGAGGAAGATCAGCTCGACCAAGACGGTGATAGTCACCTTCGAAAGGGCCTTCCATGGGAGGACCTTGGGCGCCCAGCTCGCAGGGGGCATCCCCGAGCTTAAGGAGTGGATTCCTAACCCCGACCCAGGCTTTGTCCAAGTCCCGTTTCCTGACGGATTCAGATGCGAGGACCGTAGCTTCCGCCTATTCGAAGAGAGCCTGGACGCTCAGGGGGTGGACCCGGCCAACGTTGCCTGCGTGATGACCGAGACATATCAGGGCGGGGGTGCAAGCTTTGCGCCCAAACGGTACATCCAGAAGCTGCGCGCCTGGTGCGACGAAAACCAGGCTTTGCTCGCGTTCGATGAGATCCAGGCCGGCTTTGGGCGGACTGGGACGTTCTGGGGATTTGAGCACTACGGCGTGGTTCCGGACATCTTTTGCATCGGAAAGGCCGTCACAAGCTCCCTCCCGCTCTCAGGGGTCCTGGGGCGGGCGGACGTGATGGATCTCTATCCGCCCGGAACGATGACGAGCACCCACACCGGCAACCCCGTCTGCTGCGCGGCCGCGCTTGCCAACATCGAGACCATCCAGAGGGAGGGGCTAGTTGAGAACTCTAGGAAGGTGGGAAGGGTTCTGCACTCTTTGCTGGAGGAGATCAGGCGAAACCACTCCGAGGTCATCGGGGCTGTCCACGGCAGAGGCCTGGTCGCGGGCGTCCACATCGTGAAGCCCGGCTCCAAGGAGCCGGACGGGGACTTGGCCTTCAGGATAGTCGAGGAGTGCGTGAAACGAGGCCTGCTCATGTTCTCCCCGGTGGGTTTTGGTGGCGCCACGGTCAAGATATCGCCACCGCTCGTGATCACGGCGGATGCGGTCAGGGAGGGCGCAGGCGTTCTTGATGAAGCGATCACGGCCGCCAGAAACCGTTAGCGGGGCAACCGGAAGCCCGCCCGCCGGGCCGCCGCACCCATTCTTATGCATCGTCTAGGCGTCCCTTGGAAAGAAGGCCCGGCCCTTTAATCCCCGCATCGGCATTTCCTGGTGGGCGCGTAGCCGCGGAACGCATTTCCACGCGATTTATATGAATGCTGTCCGCTCCGTGCTTCATGGACGGCAAGCTGAACATCCTTCTCGTTGGCGGCGGTATGATCTCGGAGGAGGTCATTCTTCCAACGATTTTCCAGGAGCGAAGGAAGGGCAAGATCGATCGCGTCCTGGTCGCCACGAGGCGGCCGAGCACAATCCTGCATCTCCGTGAGGTCTTCCCGAAGGAGAGGTTCGAGGGATATCCGGACCCCAGGAAGTCGGACCCGGAGTCGTCCCACCCTGACTGCTACTTGGAAGCCCTCGACGACCTGAGGGAGCCAGGCGTGGTCGTGGTTGCGACTCCGGACCATCTCCATACCGACGTGGTGCTGAGATCGATCGAGCACGGCTTCGACTGCATCGTCGAGAAGCCCCTCTGCCTAAAGACCGCGGATGCGCACGCGATAATCAGGAAAGCCTCTGAGGAGGCAGCCTACGTATACACCGACTACCACAAGAGGCACGACAAGGCGATAAGGGCGGCGAAGTACAGGTACATGCGCGGCGACCTTGGCGAGATGCTTCACGGCCATGCGTGGATAGAGGAGAGGCGGGAGATGCCGCTTGAGGTCTTCGGGCGGTGGTGCGAACAAAGCTCTCCCTTCGAGTACATCGGGGTGCACTACGTGGATGCGTACTACTTCATCACGGGCCTGAAGCCCGTTCGGGTCATTGCATTCGGGCAGAAGAAGTTCCTGCCCCAGAAAGGGAAGGACGCCTTCGACGCCGTACAGGCCGTGATCGAGTGGGAGGGCGGCTCCGTCCTGTTCGTCCAGACTTCGTGGGTGCTTCCGGATTCCAACCCAAACCTGACCAATCAAGGGCTTCAGCTGACGGGCACCGAGGGCACCTACACGGCCGACCACGCCAACCGCAACTGCAACTTCGTGACCACGAGGGGCGGCGTTGAGACCTACAACCCCTACTTCTTCAAGCCCTATCCGGACTGGGATGATCCCCAGAGGGTCGAATGGGCGGGCTACGGTGCGGACAGCATCGTCCAGCCGATCGACGATATCCTCAGGATCCACGCCCGGACTAGGGGGCTTTCGAGCGCCCAGGCCAAAGCCGTCCGCAGGAGGATGCTGCGCAAGCTCAAGAAGATTAGGCCGCTTCCTGAACAGGCGCTGATCGGCACCGCAGTCAACGAGGCGGTGAGGCTGAGCATCGCCAAGGGATCCGTGCCCGTCGTATTTGACGAATCCATGCGCCCGAAGCTTTCCTAGGGACCGGCAGACCGCTGTCAGAACTGGGCCCCGGTTAGCAGTGGCAGCTTCAGACAGGGTAGATTGGCCGCCAAGAAGTAGGTTGGGCTCAGTACCTCAGCATTATGGAGACCTTGTGCTTGTCCCAGTACGCCCTGTGCTTCTGGAAGATGTGGTTGTTTAGCTCGACTCGCTTGTAGAGGCGCTTGCACCTTGGGCATCGAACCTGGTATTCGGTCTTCTTTCGCTGAAGAAGGCTGTAGACTACTTCGTCCTCGTTGTATTCCACGCGACGCCATACTTGTTACGAAAATATAGTGATTTTGTAGAAATCGGCTGTTATTTCTAACGTTTTGTTTTACCATCGTCTGGAACAGGCAGCGGCGCCGCTACGGCCTCATCGAGCGGAGCATGAGCCAAGTGTCGAGGTACCTATGGGTGAGACGTTCGGTCTCCCTCAGGAACTGGGAACATTCGGCCGTCGATCGTGCGGCTTCCTCTTCCTGGCCGCTCGCCTTCAAGGCGGACGCCTTGGATCTCATTTCTAGGATGCGGTTGAAATGCTCCAGCAAGCTCAGGTAGCGCTTCTCCCGTTCGTCGGCCGGCCTGAGGGCCTGCATTCTGGCCCCGGCCGCCGAAGCATATCGGCCCAGCTCAAGGATCCTTTCCGCATCCCCAGACTGCAGCAGCGGCACGTGTGGATTGCGTTCGCTAGGCCTCAAGAGCCAGTCGACCTCCTCGAGGTATTTGCGAACGAACTCGTGGTTTGCCTCGAAGCAAGCCCGAAGGGTCTCGTCCACGATCCGTCCAAGGTCCACGCTGGCGTCCCAAAGGGTCTCAGCCATGGAAGCCATGGGCAGCCCGATGGGATAGAAGGCCCTCAGCGCTTGGCAGCTGATCATGCCGTTCAGCGCCACTGAGGCAAGCCCCTTGACGTCCGTGTTTATCAGCCTCGCAAAGCCCAAGGGGTTCAGGTGTCGAAGATATGGCTGCCAAAGATAGTACTCGAAGGCAAACCCGTCCCCCGCGAAGGCCTTCAACCACGACCCACGTATCTTGACGAACTCCGCGTTCGTCCTGGGAGCTTGAACCATATTTCGGGGCCAGCCGCCCGCCTGGCCGCGCCCAAAGCATGAGGGATCCAGCAGTGCATGAGAGTAGCACCGAGAGATGGGGGCGAACATGTAGATGAGCCTGTCCTTGTCCCGCGAGAACCCCTCCGCCTGAGGGGGCGAAAGAGTGTTTGTGTAACAGAGGAAAACGATCCTGGTTGCCAGCCTCTGCTTCTTCATCTCTGCCGCGACGGTCCGAACGATCCTAACGTACCAGTCGGATGGCGTCAGCTTGCTGCATGAGTCGCATTCGCAGAAGTTGTTGGCGGCATCCGACAGCCATAGGTGCAGACAATCCACCTCGGGGTGCGCTCTCGCATAGTCCACAACCTCGCTGACCAAGGCATCGAACGCCTTCGGATTGGAGTAACAGAGTTCGGTGTTTATCGGGACGTTGCCGAAGAACTGCCTCTTGCCGCCCACCTCGGCGAGCAGTTTCCTGGTCTCTTCGTCGGGCTCTCTATCTGCCTGCCACCAGCCCAAGCCCGGGAATCCGATCGACTCCGCCGTCCACCCATGCCCGACTCTATGAAACAACAATCCCCTCAGCTTGGCGGCCCGAATGACCTCCTCGTCCATCTCCAGGGAGCGCTTCTCGTCTATCTCTTGGCGAATGCCGTAGGATTCGTTGTACTCGCGGAGGTAATAGTTTCTCCAAAAGTAGATCGAGGTCTTGAACTGTAGGAAGAAGGTGTTCATCTTCCGTTTGGCCATCCAGTCGATCACACCAAGCGCGTGCTCAAGGGACGGCGCTCCCTCTATGCAGACGCCCCGGTGGCGGTAGGAGGCCTTCTCGCTTATCTCCTGTTCAAAAACCGCCGAGCAATCCGACTCGGGAAGAACCTCTCCCATGTAGCCAGGTGCTACCCAGCGTGCACCCAGCTTCTCCAAGAGATCGTAAGCTGCGAAAAGGACGCTTCGAGGGTTGGAGCCCGTGACAAGGCAGTTGCCATCCCTTTGCGTTACGAGTATCTCGTCGTCAAGATCGTTGTGAGGGCATTCATCCCCCAGAAGATCCGAGAACAGGCCTCTCTCACCCACAACGATCCCCTCCGATTCCCGCAGAGAGCCGGGTCCAAATTCGGACAGCTTGACGGTGTTGCCCGTCATCCTCATCAGGCATCTGCGCAGCTCCGATGCCGCATAGCGAACGGGAGCGGGCGAGCTCGGAGAGACGAGGACATGAAGACGAGTGTCACCCGGCATGGCTGCCAGAATCGCCGGCCGCGCTTTTAACCTTGTTGTCCTGGGGTCCTGGGTTCCCCAGCGCTCTCGGAACCATCCCAGTTAGGCGCGGGGCTTGTCGACCACCATGCCGAAGTGTTTGCAGAAGTTGCCGTAGTACCTGCGCTTGTGGTGGATGCAGGAGGTGCAGATCTCACCGACGAAAACCTGCCTGCAACTGCCATCTGCCCATCTGTCCTGTTTCGACATCTCCGCCTGAGGACCCATCTTCCTCCCGGGCCCCACCGGTTCGGATACGTACTTGAGCTTCTGCGGCAAGACCTGCTCGCCGGCAACCTTGACCGGCGCGGTCCTGCGCAGCCGCCCGCGCAAGTAGATCATCACGAATAGGATTCCGAAGATCACGGCTCCCACCATGATGTAGGCCGACGCCTTGACCAGACGATCGCTCTCGTCGTATCCTGCCCAGGGCATGAACGCAATCACGATGCTGTAGACAACCGCGGCCAGAACTAGGACGAGAATCCACCTATAGGACTTTTCACCCTTGAACAAACGAGCCCACCCACTTTACGGCCCTGGCGTCGCCTAAAAGCTGTTTCCGACAACCAAATCGCAAGCGGTTTGTGAGCCGTGTCGGTGGAAACATTAAAGCGGATAAGGGTCCGGAGGACGGGTCACTTGGCGGTGAATCTACGCACGGCTGGATGAACTCGATTCTCAGGGTTGATCTTACTTCGGGCAGAATCTCCAGGGAGGTTCCCCGGCGCTCTGACCTGCAGAAGTTTCTCGGTGGGCGCGGGCTCGCCGCAAGAATGCTTTACGAGGAGCTGAGACCCGGCCTGGATCCCCTCAGCCCCGGGAACAAGCTCATTTTCGCCACGGGACCTGTGACAGGTACGGCCGTTCCCACCTCGGGCAGGATGAGCGTCTCGACCAAGTCGCCCCTCACAAACACGATACTCGATGCCAACGCGGGAGGAAGCTGGGGCCCTGAACTGAAGAGGGCCGGCTACGACGCATTAGTCATTGAGGGGAGGGCTGAAAAGCCATGCCTCTTGGTGATCGAGGAGGATGCGGTCGACATTAAGGACGGCAGCGACTACTGGGGAATGAGGGTCCACGAGGCTACCCAAACCCTTGCTGGATACGGTGGCAGGGAATTTCGGGTTGCATGCATTGGCCCCGCGGGGGAAAGGCTTGTCCTCATTTCTTCGATAATGTTCGACAAGAGGGGTGATGGGGGTAGAGG
>Ga0209102_1000947_pt1 | contig 16886 bp, 11 predicted proteins | sample ConPoolayeHmetaG_FD_185483 | JGI IMG/M metagenome (GOLD analysis project Ga0209102, IMG submission 185483) | Hot spring microbial mat communities from California, USA to study Microbial Dark Matter (Phase II) - Cone Pool mat layer H metaG... ...
CACCTCCACCCATACAAACACACGTTTGAGAAGCGGGAACCCAAGTACAACTTCCTCCCCCGCCACAACTACCTGTACACCAAGGGTTACTACCATCTCTTCTACAATCACCCCCACCTCCTCCACCTCCACCTGGAGTTGGGGTGGGAGTGGGAGAAGACAACCATGAACAAGATCCGGACACAACACAAACTCCAATATATACTTCACAAATACTTCCTGCATCACAAGAAGAAGGAGGAGAATAGCCACTGCACTCAACAGTAGTTCTTAGGCCGGTACATTGGTTGGTACAAGTGCAATCAGGGTCTACCCCGACAACACAGGGATTGCCTGAAGTGTCAGTACAAACTCTATTTATTCTACTTCCACATGTTATAATCCCACCACAACTCTGCGCATATACTGACTTTATGGATAAATATAAATACAGAAAAAAAATAAGTCCAAAAAACAAGAAACCACTAATGTATCTGATCATCTTTCTCATATTTTTTCTACTTTAAAGACACTTTGATTATTTGATTCAATACTTACTCTTGATGTGCCGGAGGCTCTTTTGTAAAGAAGATTCACTGCTTCCCAAAATTGTGAATCTAACCATCTACCTATACCTGAATGTTCCACTTTGGTGTTTATATAATCACCAACTGCAATTTTGATTAGCGCGGTGTCTCCAACTATCTCTGCAGATGTTGAAATAACTATATTTCCTTCTTTATCCTTTTGTACTATAAAAGGATTTTCCACCTCACCTTCTACCAAAACTACTTCCAATTTTTCAATATTGTTTCTACCTAAGAATCCTTGGGAGCGAAGATAGTTGGTAAGATTGCCTTCATCGCTCAAAGCAATCTTATGTTCAGAAATATTATTTATTATAATTACTCTCTGGGTTTGCAGTTGCCAATACTTAAACACCAAAAAACCTGTTATCAAAAGAATAATAGTAAAACAAGCTATCAAAAGAGTTTTAAAACTTGGCAGGGTTGGCATTGTTTAACTAAATTAATATTAGACGATCATAGATCAAGATTCAAATCTATCGTGAGGTAAGGATATATTTGAAATCTCCTCTTACCCTACATGAGCCCTCTGATACCTCACCGCCCAATTTTTCAGCTACTTAAATAAAGATATCTAGGTCTAACACATGGTCTTTTCTATCATCTCCATGGATAGACTATAGATCTGTGTATCCCCAAATCAGAAGCAGTTTTGACTCTTCCAGAACATTAAGTCACGTGATTTAGCCCGTAGGAGAAGCATAGTTTGTGGCATAATTGGTTAATGGAATTTAAATATTGGCATGGTGGATTGAAGAACTAAAGGTTATAACAGATCATGTTCATATGTTAATCCAGATATAACCAGCATTAAGCATTTCAAAAGTAGTAAAGATTATCAAAGGTGGAACAAGTAGAATCCTAAAAACAGGATATCCTGAACTGGAAGAATTTATCTGGGGAGACAGCTTTTGGACAGATGGCTACTTTGCCGAGACGGTTGGCCTAAAAAACATATCTGAGATGAAATGATGTATCAAGTAGAACACCCAAGAAATTATGCCACAACAGAAAAGAAACCACGGACTTTAGTGCGTGGAGTATTATTAAACAGAAACCATTCTTTTTAAGTGGAATATATTTTACTTGGTTTCACTCTCATAAACATAATCTACATAAGATCTACATAAGTTATATTGCAGGTGTGGGGTTAGAACACGCATATTCCATACCTCGGGAATTTTATCTCGTTTCAATATAAATGAAATCGCCAACAGTCTTACAGAAGTCTTCAGGTCTATCACAACCAAGCACTTTGTAAATATATTTTGCTTGCTGGGAAGTTATCTCCCAATTATGTTGATTGCCCGTGGCTCTGGTTGCCGAGTCAGACAGCACGATAAGGCTAATCACAAGTGATCTTGCTGCCACAAATTCACTTTGGTAATTACCACCAAGAGGCTTGTTAATCATCACTAAGTGACCATCTTGGTTGAGATACAGCAAACTATCAGGTGCAACTTGACGGCCACCAGACTTCCAGCCCTCATAAAAAACTACGTTATCATCTCCGTTTAAAGAGTCAAGAATATTATCAAACTCTTCGGCTGTCACTATATATTGGGACAAACCATTAATTTCCCCTTCCAGTCTACCAGAGCCAGTTCTCACACCAACTTTATGATCGTTAATCACACTCACTAGATTTATCTTATTACTATCTAATTTAGCCATTCTTTGTACCTCACTTAAGATGTACCTATAAGCAGAATCGATTGCAGTAGGGTTATTCGTACTAACAGCTTTACATCCTAATACATCATCAAGAACACCTTCACTATAGTAAATTTGATATTCTTTTCCCTCGAGTCCATATGGAAAATTTTCTCTATTTAAGAACGGCACAAGTCTTTCAGTAACACTTCTTGTTGATTGTTCATATCCAGTTAAAACTAAGCCTTGATATGGCTCTTGTGTGGGAGAAATATTGGGAAGTGGAGATAGCTGAGTTTGAGAAATAGTTTCTAGATCAATTATTCCAAGTTTTTCTTGGGCATCTGGGATTTGTTGGTATGTTCCTGTTGAGGGGTCAAGAGTAGAAAAAGTTGAAATATTTCCTTCTTCACCAACAACAAGCGGTGCAAAAACACCATCTTTTTCCACGTATCCTATCTCAAACCCAAAACCATCAGGAAGGTTAAGAATCACAGGACTTTCTGTAAGGGGATCATATATTATGGCAATGTTTAGTTTTTCTCCGGTCTCTTGCAGTTTTGCCTCTGTCACAACTGCCGCTGTAGCCAGAGTACCAAATCCAGAAATTTCTTTATAATAGACAGTTACTGGTACACCTCTCTTTAAAGCAAAATCGAACTGTTGTCTTAAAAGTGCCACTTCGGAATTATCAGGATTTTCAAGATCAGCGGGTGTTTCCACTCTTATAGAGAAAGATTTTAGGTACTCAATACCCTCCTCCTGTTCCTGTGCCTTAATTCTTCCTCCTTCTAGTTTAGATTGATTGGAAGGTGTTGGCGAGTCGGGGTTAATACCTTGTTTTGCTTCTACAGAAGGCATAACATGACTATAACCTTCAGTTTCAGGTTGTGGAGTAGTTGCGTTTGAAGGCAAACCGGTATTTGAAGGAAAACTAGTTATGAAAAGACCAACTAGAAAATTCGACCCTTGTTTTAGGAAGAGTCTTCGGCTTATTTTAATACTACCATCATTCTCGGCAGACATATATTATCCCATAATATCACAATATCCCATAATATACAAGGAGTTTGGGTTAAAAAAGCCCGAGCTTGGCTCGGGCAATACCCAGTATAATGTTCCTACCAGTTTTGCTTTCTGAAGAATCCTCATCACTCTATCCTAACATTATATCAGATAATTCAAGAGATTTTTCTCAAGTAAAGAATACTTTATTGGAAAAAGGAAGTACTTTATATACTAATTTAGCTGGTTGTGTTGTATTTTCTTATTAACCCGACAACTTTACCTTGGATTCTGACATTTTTGACGAAAATGGGCTGCATTTGAGAGTTTGCTGGTTCAAGTCTAACTCTGGTTGACTCCCTGAAAAAACGTTTCAAAGTTGCCATTCCATTATCCAAAAGAGCAACAACAATCTCTCCGTTGTTTGCATTTTCAGTTTCTTCGACAACCACAAAATCACCATCCCGAATTTGTTCTTCAATCATAGAATTGCCGCGAACCTGAAGTACATATACCCGCCTTTTTCCTGAGACAAAAGAAGGGGAAATATCCAAAGTTGCGTTTGGATCAGTATGGGGTTCAAGAGGAGCTCCAGCCGCAATAAAACCCAGTATCGGGACACTTATTCCTTTGGGGGGGGTGAAAACTTCATTTTCCTGTGTAAGCTTGATAGAACGAGCCTTGCCATATTTTCTTTTAATAAGACCCTTGGACTCAAGAGTTGTTAGATGTTCATGGACAGTTGAAAGAGAGTTTACCCCAATGGCATCCGCAATATCCCTTAGAGTTGGAGCACAACCATTGGTTTCAATAAACTGTCTAATAAAACCTAAAATCTGGCGTTGTTTTTTGTATATTACAAGTGCCATGGTTTAATAGTATAATAACTCTACAAATAAAACCCGAATGTGTCAAGACCCGATTTAGTATGAAATTTAAGCTTAAATCAAGATACAAACCTACTTTTGACCAAGAGCAAGCTATAGCCAAATTGGTTAGGGGAGTCGAGTCAGAAAAAAAATATCAAGTTCTTTTGGGGGTTACAGGCAGCGGAAAAACCTTTACTTTAGCCAATGTAATTGAGAGACTGCAAAGACCGGCTTTGATTATATCTCATAACAAAACACTTGCGGCACAGCTTTATCAAGAATTTAGGGATTTTTTTCCCAAAAATGCAGTAAGTTATTTTGTTTCTTATTACGATTACTATCAGCCTGAAGCATATATACCCTCAACCGATACATATATAGAAAAGGATGCTGATATCAACGAGATGATTGATAAGCTGCGCCTAGCCGCAACCACAAATTTATTGACCAGAAAAGATACTATTATCATCGCCTCTGTATCCTGTATTTATAACATTGGTTCTCCAAAAGAATACGGCAATTTTGTTTTTGAATTTGTAAAGGGTATGAAGGTTTTAAGGGAAAAGATAATTGACAGACTTGTCGATTTGCAGTATGAAAGAAGCGATTTTGGCTTTCTGCGAGGTACTTTTAGGGTTCGCGGCGACACAATAGATATTTTTCCTGCCTATATGGATAACGCAGTTAGAATAATTTTGACTGGAAACAAGATAGACGATTTTTACTTATTCAATCCTGTCTCTGGAGTAAAGATTCCTGACAGCAAAAACCTTGCCAACTTCGTTTTATATCCAGCTAAGCATTATATTACCGATCCCAGCAAGAACAAGGAAATCTTTAGTCAAATCAGAAAAGATTTGGTAAAACAAGAACGTTTTCTTAGGAAAAAAGGCAAGTTTCTTGAAGCCTACCGACTTCATCAAAAGGTAACCTATGATTTGGAGATGATTGCTGAGATTGGTTATGTTAAGGGAATTGAAAATTATTCGCGTTATTTTGACGGGAGAAAGGCGGGCGAGCCACCCTATACCCTTCTTGATTATTTTGAGCATTCTTATCGGAAAGATTGGTTAGTTTTCATCGACGAAAGTCACATCACTTTTCCTCAAATAAGAGGTATGTATGCCGGTGATCTTTCCCGAAAACAAACTCTAATAGATTACGGCTTTCGTTTACCGGCAGCGTTGGACAATAGACCCCTGTCTTTTGAGGAATTCCTGCGTCGAATTCCCGGATTTATAGCAACAAGTGCCACGCCAGCTGAATGGGAGATTTCCATGTCAGGAGGAGTTATTAAACAACTTCTAAGACCAACTGGTATTCCCGATCCGGAAGTAGAAATAAGACCTGTGTCAAATCAGGTTAGCGATGTTATCAAAGAAATAAAATTAAGAGCCCGCAAAAAACAGCGCACCCTTGTGACTACTTTAACCAAGACTACTGCTGAGGACTTGTCTGAATTTTTACAGGAAAAAGGAATAAAAGTTCACTATCTTCACTCGGACGTTGCGACACTGGAAAGAAGTGATATTTTAGACGACCTAAGAAGGGGAAGTTATGACTGTTTGGTGGGTATTAATTTGCTGCGCGAGGGGCTTGATTTACCTGAAGTTTCCCTTGTGGCAATTTTAGACGCAGACAAAGAGGGTTTTCTGAGAAGCGAGGTAACGCTTATTCAAACCATGGGCAGAGCGGCTCGGCACGTCGAAGGAAAAGTAATTCTTTACGCCGACCGAATTACCCAGAGTATGAAAAAGGCATTAGCGGAAGTTGAAAAAAGACGCAGATATCAACTTGCGATGAATAAGAAACTTGGGATAAAACCTCACTCAATTAGAAAACCTGTTCGCCAAAAAATTGTTGAAAGTGAGAATGCTCAAGATACTGCTTCAAACCTACCTGAAATTGACACAGAGAGCTTAACTCCCATGGATAAGCAAAAATTGGTCAAGAAACTTACAAGACAGATGCGCCTTGCGGCTAATGATTTGAATTTTGAATTGGCAATTGAGATTAGGAATAAAATTCGTTCGCTTAAAGAATAATTTCTTAGTGTATAATATCCTTACCGCGGTTAGAATCCGTGGGCTTTTGCTATGGATTGGCAGATAAAAATTAGGGGTGCAAGGCAGCACAACCTCAAAAATGTAGATCTTGATATACCTAAAAACAAACTTGTTGTTTTTACTGGTGTCTCGGGTAGCGGTAAAAGTTCTATGGCTTTTGACACTATCTATGCAGAAGGTCAGAGGCGTTATGTAGAAAGCTTATCTGCTTATGCAAGGCAATTTTTGGGAGTGATGAGTAAACCGGATGTTGATTTAATAGAAGGTTTGTCTCCGGCAATTTCCATTGATCAAAAGACAGTTTCGCACAACCCGCGTTCAACAGTGGGTACTGTTACGGAGATTTATGATTATTTAAGACTTCTTTTTGCAAGAGTTGGTCATCCTCACTGCCCAATTTGTGGGTGCGAGATTCAGCGTCAATCGGTGGAACAAATCACCAAAAGTATTTTGGAAGGCATTACCTTTAAACTTAAGACAGAAAAAATTTTTCGAATGCTTATCCTTTCAAGAGTTGTTCAAGACAGAAAAGGGGAATTCAGTTCTCTTTTTGCAAATCTTAAGGCCAAAGGTTACTCTAAAGTAAGAATTGATGGTGTAATCTTTAGTCTTGAGGAAGAGCTTGTACTTATAAAGACCAATAAACACACTATAGATGTTGTTGTTGATAGAATCTCAATTTCTGGGAAGAATTTTAGACAAAAGATTTTTCAAGAAAATATTAAATCTAGAATTTATGATTCGGTTGAGCAAGCTCTTAAACTATCTGATGGAATAATAGTTGTTGCTGAAATTTGTGATTCTGGTTTTGAAATTCCTGAGAAACCCAAAAAATTTAAGGACTATCTTTATTCAGAGCGTTTTGCCTGTCCCATTGATAACATCCAGTTACCGGAGATTGAACCTAGAACCTTTTCTTTTAATTCTCCCCATGGCGCCTGCCCGAGGTGTACAGGAACTGGTAGAATTTTAAAAATTGAGGAAAATTTGCTTTTTTCCAAAGAAATCTCAATTGCCGAGGGGGGAATATTGCCCTTCTCGACAATGTTTGAAAAAGACACTTGGTACTCGCGTTTGATTAAAAAGGTCTGCAGTGAAAACGGAATTGATATTTACACAGCTGTTAAGAACTTATCAGAGGAACAACTTAGGATTATTCTTTATGGAACTAAAGAGAGGGTTTATGAAGTTGAAGGGACAAACCGCTTTGGAAAAATGACTAAGATTTGGGAAACTTTTAGTGGGGTAGTTAGTGAACTTGAAAATCGCTACCAAAACACAAGCTCTGATTATATTCGAAAAGGAATTGAAAAATACATGCGCGAGATTGTTTGTCCTGAATGTAGGGGCTCAAGATTAAAAAAAGAGGCCTTAAGTATTACAATTGATAATCTTGCTATAAGCGAAGTGACCCAAAAATCTGTAGATGAAGCATATCTTTGGATTAAGTCTCTAGAAGAAAAAGATATACTCACTCCCCGAGAGAAAGAAATAGCTGGATTAATTATCAAAGAGATTTTGGCTAGACTTTCCTTTCTTATTTCTGTCGGGGTTGAGTACTTAACTTTAGACAGGGCTTCTTCCACTCTTTCCGGAGGGGAAGCCCAAAGGATACGTTTAGCTTCGCAAATTGGTTCAGGTTTAACAGGAGTACTTTATGTTCTTGATGAGCCAACGATTGGTTTACACCCCAGAGACAGCAATAGACTTATCTTGACTTTAAAGAAACTTAGAGATCTCGGAAACAGTGTTATTGTTGTCGAACACGACAGAGACATTATGATGAATTCGGATTTTATTGTTGATTTTGGGCCTGGAGCAGGAAAATACGGCGGTCGGGTTGTTGCAAAAGGAACAGTCTCTGAACTTATCAAAAACAACAATTCACTAACGACAAGTTATCTTTCTGGCAAGAGAAAAATCGAAATAAGTCACAAAAATGCCAGCACTACAAATTCAAAAATTAGTTTAATCGGAGCAAGTCAGTACAATCTTAAAAATATAAACATAGAAATTCCCTTGGGTAAATTTGTTGCGATAACCGGCGTTTCTGGAAGCGGCAAATCTACTTTAATTGTTGAAACTTTATATAAAGCCTTGCAACAGAAGCTTAATCCATTTTACCGTGAGACCCCCGGAATTTTCAAAAGATTAGAAGGAGTTGAAAACATTAACAAAGTTATTCTTATTGATCAATCCCCTATAGGAAGAACCCCAAGGAGTAACCCCGCAACATACACCAAGCTTTTTGATTTGATACGCACTATTTTTGCAAATACTCGTGAAGCAAAAATTCAAGGATATAAGGAGGGTAGATTTTCTTTTAATGTAAAAGGGGGCAGGTGTGAAGCGTGTGAAGGACAGGGCCAGATAAGAATAGGTATGCAGTTTATGCCAGACATCTGGGTTTTATGTGATGTGTGTCGAGGAAAACGCTACAACTCTCAAACACTTGATGTTCATTATCGAGGAAAAAATATTAGCGAGGTTTTGGAGATGACTGTAGCTGAAGCGAAAGAATTCTTTCACTCCAACCCCTTGTTGATTCGCAAAATTGAGACCCTTGAAGAAGTGGGCTTGGGGTATATACAACTAGGTCAACCCGCTACAACTCTATCTGGTGGTGAGGCCCAGCGGGTCAAGTTAGCAGCTGAACTTGGAAAGTTTCACTCAGGAAAGACTTTGTATATTCTCGATGAACCAACAACGGGACTTCATTTTGCTGATTTGGAAAAGCTTTTAAATGTTTTAAGAAAGCTTGTTGATAGGCAAAATACTGTTGTTGTTATTGAGCACAATTTAGATGTTGTCCGAAACGCAGATTGGGTTATTGACCTTGGACCCGAAGGGGGAGAAAAAGGAGGAGAGGTTATAGCAGTAGGAACGCCACTGGAAATTTCCCAAAACCCAAATTCCTACACCGGAAAATTTCTTAATCTGGTAATGCAATAAAATGAAAAAAATTTTTTTATTTTTTTCAATTTTAATTTTATTACTCCTTTTTTGTAGTAGTAATCTTTCCGCACAAGAAGCTATTAAAACTAGTGCCTCAGTAGTCTACGAGATAGATGACAATTTAATTACCAAGGTAACGCACAATATAACTTTACAAAATACAAAAGATACTCTTTTTGCAAAAGACTACACCCTAAACCTGGGAGGACTTGTGCCCAAAAATGTAAAAGTTTATGACGAGCATGGTAAAAATCTTGAGTTTTTCGAGTATGAGAATGATTTCCAACAAGTTGAGATAAAGATTATTTTTCCAAATGCCCTTATCGGCAAAGGGAAGGTGAGAAACTTTTCTATTAATTTTGAAGAAAACTCAATTGTTCGCAAAAACGGTCAAATCTGGGAATTGTCGATACCGGGTGTTTCAAGAGGTAAATCATTTGATTCTTACATTATTACTCTTATAATACCTTCTGAGTTCAGCGAGACTTTATATTTTAATCCTGAACCCTCGCAAACAGTCGATAGCAATGGAAAAAAATTTTTTCACTTTAACAACATAGATGTTTTGGGAAACGGTATCAAAGCATTTTTTGGTGAATTTCAGTTATATTCTTTTGATATTACTTATCATCTTGACAATCCATATAACAGGCGTAACTTGATGGAGATAGCAATACCTCCGGATTCTCCCTATCAGAGGGTTTACTATGAATCAATTTCTCCTGCTCCCGAAAATGTACTTAAAGACGAGGAGGGTAATTGGATTGCCTATTTTTCACTCGCCAGCAAACAAAGAATAGATGTTAAAATCCAAGGAGTTGTGCAGATTTTTGCCAAAAAACAACTGGATATCCCCTTTTCTGATTCATATTTATCTCAAACTCTAAAAGAAAGTAAATTTTGGCAAATTAACGATGAGAAAATCCAAAAAATTGCCAAAGAACTTGAGTCCCCAAAAGAAATTTATGAATTTGTAAGAACTGCTTTAACTTACAATTTTGAGGGAGCATATCCTTATTCACAAAGGTTGGGAGCGGTCGAAGCACTCAAAAATCCAAAAAGCGCAACCTGCACAGAATTTACTGATTTGTTTATCGCTCTTGCTCGAGCAAAAGGAATTCCGGCTAGAGAGGTAAATGGTTATGCCTATACAGATAATCCTAAAATTCAGCCTCTTTCTCTTGTAGAAGACGTTTTGCATGCGTGGCCGGAGTATTGGGATTTTGAAAAAAGGGTTTGGATTCCTGTTGACCCCACCTGGGGATCAACAACCGGCGGATTTGATTTTTTCTCAAAATTTGATTTGCGTCATTTTTCTTTTGTTTTTCATGGAATAAATCCCGAAAAACCCTACCCTCCGGGTTTATATAAACTAGCTACAAATCCCCAAAAAGACGTATTTATCTCTTTCACAAAAAAACTAACCAATGAAGATTCGACCCCCTTGCTAACAACCGCAGTTGACTTAGAACTACCTTTTCTTAAGCCAAAACTTATTATTAGCATTCAGAATCCCGGACCTTTAGCTTTATACAGTAAAAATATTCAGGTTTCTCAAAACGAAACTGCCAAAACCTATTTTATTGAGAGCCTTCCACCGTTTGGTAATACTCAAATTACCCATTATTTTGGCAACTTGACCCAAGATCTGGTAGTTAATCTGGATGATATAAAGGTGATAAACAATGCCGTTTCCAGAACGGGGGTAATTATCAAAATAGTTTTGTATGTTTTCTGTTTATTTATATTTATTTTGTTTACAGTCTTTGTTTTGCTAAATAAAAAAAATATCTTAAGAATTAAAAATGTTAAGGATTAACTTTACAAAAAAATCGATTAAGACTATCCCTCAATCAGCCGGGGTTTATTTATTCAAAGACAAGCAGAATACGGTAATTTATGTCGGTAAAGCTAAAAATTTAAAAAACCGTCTTGAAACCTACTTTTTAAAGGATCTTGAACCCAAAACTTCGCGTGTTGTTAAAGCAACTAAAACTTTTTCATTTATTGCTGTTAATTCAGAATTTGAAGCACTTCTTTTAGAGGCCAAATTGGTTCGAAAATATCAACCGAAGTACAACATTCAGTTAAAGGATGATAAATCTCCCATATATGTGGGTATTACAAAAGAAGAATATCCGCGAGTTATACTTCTTAGGAAAACGCAACTGGATAATCAGAAACTTGAATATACTTTTGGTCCATTTATAAACTCTTCTCAAATCAAAAATTTCTTAAAATTTGTAAGAAGAACATTTCCTTTTTCAACTCACAAGCCGGGCCGAAGACCTTGTATCTATAGCCAACTTGGTTTGTGTGAACCTTGTCCCTCAAAAATTATCAACACCCCCTCAAATCATTTAAAAATTTCTCTTCAAAAAAAGTACAGGAAAAACATAAAAGGGGTAGTCCAAACCTTCAAAGGTAAATTCACGCAGCTTAAAAATTCTCTTGAAAAACAAATGCACTTGTTTGCTTCAAAAAATAATTTTGAAGAAGCTCAAAAAATTCGCGCAAAAATAAAGATACTTGAGCATATAAGTGCTCCTAAAAGCTCTATTGACTCATATATTGAAAATCCTAATTTTCTTGAGGATATTAGAAAAAAAGAGACGCTAAAATTAAAGCAATTACTTTTCCCATTTTTGAAAATTAGCAAAATTGAAAGAATCGAGTGTTTTGACGTTTCCCACACCTTTGGGAGTTATCCTACAGCCTCTATGGTCACTTTTATTAAAGGCATCCCTGAGAAAAATTTATACAGACGCTTCGCTATTTCTACCAAGAAACTTTCGGATGTTAAGATGCTTCAAGAAGTTTTTGTAAGAAGGAAGAAACACTTTGAAGACTGGGGAAGACCAGATTTAATCGTGGTGGATGGCGGTAAACCCCAGTTATCTGCAGCTTTTTGTGTTTTTTCAGGAGAAATAGCTGTTATTGGTCTTGCTAAAAGACTCGAAAAAATAATCTTAAAAACTCAAGAAGGCTTTAAAGAATTATCCCCAAAGGGAGAAGCTTTATATTTGTTACAGAGATTACGTGATGAAGCACACCGTTTTGCCAAAAGCTATCACAAAAAACTAATTTTCAAAGCTCTGAAATCCTAAAAAAATTGTAGTAAAATAAAATTATTAATGAAAAGGTTTTTAAGAAGGTTTATCATCGAGGCAGTCACACTTTATCTGATTAACGATATGGTGGCAGGTCTTGTTTTTAAAAATGGTCTTCTCAGCCTTTTGGCAACCTCATTGGCTCTAACTGCCGCAACCTATGTGATAAAGCCTATTCTTAGCTTGCTTTTGCTTCCTCTTACAATTGTTACTTTTGGTCTTTTTAAGTGGGTAACTCATGCGATTATGCTTTATCTTGTTGATCTTGTACTTGATGAATTTCAGGTTACCGGCTTTGCATTCCCGGGACTTAAGCTTGGGGATATAACCATTGATCCTGTGAACATTGAAAACATGCTTTTTGCATATATTCTTTTTTCTTTTATACTTACAATTGCAACAACCTTGGTTCACTGGCTATTTAAATAGCCTCGGGATATAATTTACTATGAATACATTTTTGTTGATGTTGCAGACTATTACGGCCGCGGTATTGATTGTTCTTGTTCTAGTACAGGTAAAGGGTGTTGGATTTGGAAGAGTCTGGGGCAGTTCTTCCTCATTCACCAGAAGAGGTTTAGAAAAATTGGTATTCAAGTCAACCTTTGTGTTTACTTTCGTTTTTGTCTTTGTTTCTATCCTCTCATTAATTATCTAATGTCTAAAATCCGCTTTATCTTAAGCCTGATAATCACGTTTCTGGTACGTTTCAAGGTCATAATTTTACTAGGGGTAGTATTTGGTTTTTTAGTATTTATAGCAGGGAGGGTTATTTTACCGCTTTTGGGTGGAGTTGAAACCGAGAGGATTGGTCTTAGTGGACGATACACTTCTGAAAAACTTCCCTTATTTGTACTTGAAAAAATTAGTCAGGGCTTGACCAAAATAAATACTAAAGGAGAACTTCAAGAGGGACTTGCAAAAAGCTGGGAAACTCCTGATGGAGGAAAAACATGGATTTTCCACCTTGGGGAACACTTCTGGCAGGACGGAAAAAAAGTCACTTCTTATTCTATCAATTATACATTTGAAGATGTTTCGATAGAGAAACCTGATGAAGAAACTATTATTTTTAAACTTAACTCGCAATTTGCACCATTTCCATTTGTTGTATCAAAACCGGTTTTTAGAAAAGGTCTTTTGGGAACAGGGGAGTATAAGGTGACCTCTGTTTCATTAGCGGGAAACTACGTAGAGAGAATAGTCATGAAAAATAAAGCTAACCTCAAAAAAGTAATAAAATTTTATCCAAACGAAGAACGCGCCAAACTTGCATTTAAACTTGGTCAGGTTGATAAACTAATCGACTTGACTGATCCCAAGCCACTTGCAAGTTGGAAAAACGTTGAAGTTAATAGTCAAGTCAATAAAACTAGAATTGTGGCATTATTTTATAACACCATGGATGAGTTTTTATCTGAAAAATTGCTAAGGCAAGCTTTGTCCTATGCCATTAAAAAAGACGAGCTGACAGAAGAGAAAGAACATTTTGTTAGAGCCCTCGGACCAATATCCTCCCTTTCTTGGTATTTTAATCCTCAAATAAAACCTTATGATTTTGACCCTAAACGAGCCGAAGAACTTTTAAAAGAAGCAGAAGTTAAAATGGGTAAAAAGGTTGAAAAACTTAATCTGGTGTCTACTCCACCTCTTTTGGAAGTTGCCGAAAAAATAAAAAGGTATTGGGAGGAACTAGGAATTAGTATTACAGTTCAGGTTACTTCTGTTATGCCAAGCGAATATCAAGCCTTTCTGGTGATGTATGATATTCCGCTTGATCCAGACCAGTACTCGATATGGCACTCACAACAACACGCTACCAATATTTCAAGGTATAAGGATCCTAGAATCGACAAACTTTTAGAAGATGGCAGGCAGGAGGTAGATCCTGACAAACGTAAAAAAATATATCTTGATTTCCAAAGATTTTTACTTGAAGACGCACCTGCCACTTTCCTTTTCTACCCAGTCTCCTATACTATAAATAGACGATAAAATATGCACAAAACCTGCCCTATCCAATTTTTCAAAGAAGTAGGGAGACCAGACCTTTGTGAAAAAATTACTCCTGAATCAGCATGGATTTATTATTCAATGGAAATTGCTGTGGATGGTCTAAGATTTGCTGGCGGACTTGGTATTCTGGCTGGCGATATACTTTTAGAATGTCAAAAACTAAATATCCCCTTCTATGGAGTTACTCTTTACTATCCAGTTTGTCAAACTCAAACTTTTGAGGGCAGTTTTACTCCAAAAGATTTATCTTTGTGCATTTTTGACCCTCAAGCTTTGGGTTTTGAAAAACATGACAGTGTCATAGTTTTTGCAAACAATGATGAGATAAAACTTGAAGTTTATAAAAAAAACAAAGGCTCGGCTAATATTATTGCGCTTTATGAGCCAGGATTAGGTGAGCCTTATCAGGACGCAAAAGAGAGTGACCACAGGCTTTATCAGGAAATGGTTTTGGGATTTGGTGGACACCTTGCCTTAAAAAGAATGGGGATTAACCCCTCAATTTTGCATTTAAATGAAGCAGCCAGTGTTTTTGCTTCTCTGGCTCTTTTGGATGATATTTGTAAGGAAAGTGATGACCTTTATTCTGCAATCAAAGCAGTTCGTCAAAAGACTTTATTTACAAATCACACCCTTGTACAGGCGGCAGAGGCAATTTTCTCAAGAGATCAGCTTGAGCGGTATATCTTTAAAAACCTAAGTAGTGGAAAAGTAAAAACTTGGCTTGATATTCTTTTGAAAAATGAAAAAGATAGGCTTAATTTAAGTACTCTAGCTATTGCTCTTTCAGGTAATATAAACGCCGTAAGCAAACTCCACGCCACTATCGCAACCGGACAATTTTACTCTTCCGATGGTTCCTTGGTTAATTTTTATCCCATTACAAACGGTGTTAATCTTGATCGCTGGACATTTCCTTCTTTGCTGCAAATTTATAAAGAAACAGAGATTCTTGATAAAAATGATTTGCCGACAAAAGATTATAAGAAAAAAATCATTCAACTACCTTCTGAAAAAGTTTTGCAAATCAAAAAAGAAGCAAGAAAAAAATTGCGCGCTTATCTAAAAGAAAAAAGAGTTGATCAAAAAGGCGAGGGAATTGACATAGAAGAAGAGGCAATAATTGCCAGTTGGGCGAGAAGACTGGTGGACTATAAAAGACCCAAAATGATTTTTGACAAACCTGATAAATTGGCAAGTGTTATTGGGAAGCATGATATTTATATTTTAATCTCAGGCAAAAGCCACCCCGGTGATGAGGTTATGAGACAAGAAATTAAACAAATTTTAGCTACCGCCCGCGACGCTCCAATTCTTGAGACACGTGTTCATTATGTCCAAGATTATGATGATGAGTTGGCTTTTAACTTAGTTACCGGAAGTGATATTTGGCTAAATACTCCAATTGTGGGAATGGAGGCGTGTGGAACATCTATCTGGAAAGCTATAGCCAACATGACAATTTTGTTATCCACCATAGATGGGGGAGCTGCGGATATTCAGCCGCCTGCCTATATTCCCATAAGAGGAGAATTCTTCAGAGAAGAGGTGGACTCTTTATATGAAGGACTTGAGGCGGGTGCTAAGATACTTTCTGATTCAGATTTATGGTTAAATTTTGTAAAGCATCAATTGATAACTTACCTGCCGACAATTTCGGTATCACGCATGATTAGGGATTATCTTAATTTTGTTTTTTCAAAGAAGCTTTAAAGATTTGGGGTGGTGTACGGGAGTCGAACCCGCTAATACTGCCTCCACAGGGCAGCGCCTAAACCGTTCGGCACACACCACCATATTAAGTAAGCCCCACTTAGTCCTTAACTTTAATCTTAGAGCTTATTATACCACATCTTCTGGTTCTTCTGGTTTTGTGTGAAGAGCTTCTTCATCTTTTTCAACTTCTTCTGCAATACTAAAAGGTTTTTCTTCTGGCTCTTCACCTGTTATTTCTTCTACAACCTCACCGATATTGTCATCACTGCCGGGGTCCGGCGCAGAGCCTACATAGCTTTCCTCATCTTTATCACCCCAGTATTTTTGTTGCTTATCTAACTGTTTTTGCAAATCACTTGCTTTTGGTTTAGCCATGGCTTTTCCTTTCTGAGCGGGTGCGGAGAATCGAACTCCGATTTACTCCTTGGAAGGGAGTTGTTGAGCCTTTCAACTACACCCGCATTAGCAGCTAATTTTACATATTATTATAACAGCTTTGTTTTATTTTCTACAATTTCGGAATGCGGCTTTTGCCTTTGATAATGAATAAAAGTAATTATGAAAATAAGAGTTGATAAAAGGGCCGAGAAAAGGCAGTAAGCACAGATATTCTTAATCACAAAAAGCTGTAGATAAACAAGCCACATTGAGAATAAAAATCCGAAAAAAGTTATCAAAACAAGAAGTTTTAGTAAATCTGCTTTTTTAAAAAGAATCAAGATTGAAACAAAAATGAGAGTTAAATAGTAGATAACACCAAGTAGTGAAGTTGGAATCCTTAAAATTTCAGAGTATTGGCTGCGAAGAACCTCATTGCAACCCCCAAAAATCGGGCAGCCAAGGGTGTTTGTTTGAAAGTGTTCATAAGTAAGATAAGCTGAATCAACAAGACCCACAATTCCCAGAAGGATAACAAGATAATTTAGTTTT
>Ga0209102_1000948_pt1 | contig 16883 bp, 11 predicted proteins | sample ConPoolayeHmetaG_FD_185483 | JGI IMG/M metagenome (GOLD analysis project Ga0209102, IMG submission 185483) | Hot spring microbial mat communities from California, USA to study Microbial Dark Matter (Phase II) - Cone Pool mat layer H metaG... ...
TATTTTAACAGTCGCACTAGGGTTGTGGTGAGAATATGAGTAGGCTTCTCAGCCTTAAACCCCTGGTCCTCCTGATTCTGTTTAACTATGTTTTGATAATATTCGGCTCGCACGTTTTTTACACTATCCAGGTGAACATAGAGAGGATCCTGAGACCTTTGCCAAGGCTCCTAGTAGGATTTGCTCAAGCAGTCGTTGGACTGCTGCTCATACTGCTGTGGATATTCGTCTGGCTTTACCTATACAGGCACCTATTCTTGAGAGAGATGAGACGCGGAGAAGCAGAGTCCTCAAAGCAGGTTTAAACAGGTTTCAGAAATCTTTTCAGCAGGATCCTCCATTCTTCTAAGTCTCCTCAGAGACGAAAGCCTTTCACGTTCCTCGAACTCTCGAGAAACAGTTTTCCTCAACCATTTGCGCAAGTCTTTCTCCCCAGCAGGTTTAACGAGTAACCCTTTCTTAACAAGGAACCCTTCAACAATCGTGGAGGAAGGATAGATTGATACTGCCGGTACCCTCATGAGCACAGCTTCAGCGCTCATCGTGCCTCCTGCTCCAATGAACCCTTTTGAATAGAATAGTATTGAGCGAGTATCCTCGCCGTGTTCAAGTATTACCAAGTCCTGTTTTCTGAAAAACATTCTATATGTCTCCTTCTCATACCTGGGCACGATGACGATTTTCAACCCCGCTAGACACTTATCTTTTTTGAAAACCTTTGAAACGGTTTCAAGCGTCAGCTGTCTCACGCTTAAATAGGACGCTCTATATTCCTCAGGCCGGTAGACGAAGTACTCGCCTTCAGCCAAGCCGTATTTCCTGAGAATGCTTTTCGCAGGGGTAAAGTCTCTCAGCCATGCGACGGGGTCTAGAGATCTATAGGTAACTATATCCTTCCCGCTTATGCCGTATTTCAGCCAGACCTTTTTCCCAACAACCCTGGGGGTTAGAAGCCTACGGCTGAGAGGAATCGTTAGCCTCGCAACATACGTTGAATGGGGGGAATCGTTAACAGCGACGTGGGGAATACCTAGTCCAAACGCAACCCTAGCGGCCTCCGGTGAGCTGAAGCTTAAAACAATGTCTGGAGCAGTCTTCCTCACGAGTCTTAAAAGGCTGAGCGTCCTGTCGAGAGACGAGGCGAGTTTCCCATAGGGTTCTCCACCCCCATGCCTACCTATAACAACTGGTTTGATACGTGACAGTTTGAAAATGTTGGTTAACTCCACATACCTGCGTGAAGTTACGAGTACTCTGCAACCTTTCTCCTCAAGCTTCTCCTTAACCTTACCGAATAGAAGAGCCTGCTTAGGCGTAAGCACGTCTATCATGATCGTTTTCCCGGGCAACGTATCGTTTCAACACTGTCGCAGGCAGCTATTAATTCTTTAAACCCTGGGGCCCAGTTAATCTTTAAAAAACAGGCTTGTCAAACTATTCGGATGAAGCCGTTCCTAGCCACGCCTGAAGAGGCTGTTGAAAACCTGAGGAAAAGCGCGTATAGAGTCGGGGTATTCGGCTTCGGGCATGTGGGCTTAACCATTGGGGTCGGATGGGGGCTGGCGGGTGCGAAGATAATAGGGATGACGCTTGACAAGGAGGCGATAAGACTGTTGGAAGCAGGCTTATCCCCTTTCCCCGAGGAAGCCTATTTATCCGAGTACATAGAGAATTTGAGAAGCAGGAGGTTGCTGGAGGTTACGGACGATTACTCTTACGGGGCGCGTGAAACAGACATAAAAATAATCGCGGTCCCAGTATACCTTTCAAGAGAAAAGAAGCCCGACTTAACTCCGATTATTAGAGTCTCGGAGGAAATAGGCATGGGCCTAGCAAAGGGGGATGTGGTAATCATAGAGACGTCTATACCGCCGGGGACGACGCGAAACGTGGTTAAGCCTATTCTAGAGGAGGCTAGTGGCTTAAAGGCGGATGAGGATTTCGCCCTCGCCTATAGTCCTGAAAGAATCTCAGCCGGAACAGTTTTAGCAGACTATTTAGAAAAGTACCCGAAGATAATTGGCTGCGATTCCGTGGTAAGCCTAAACCTGGTTGCAAAACTATATTCAGCAGTCGTTAAGACAGGCGTGATCAAAATGTCCAGCACTGTTGCAGCTGAAACTGAGAAACTGTTCGAAGGAGTCTACCGCGACGTCAACATAGCGTTAGCCAATGAGCTTGCTCTCCTCTGCGAGAAGATGGGCGTGGCGTATGATGAAGTGAGAGCAGCAGCCAACTCCCAGCCTTTCTCACACCTACACAAGCCGGGTATCGGCGTAGGGGGCGCCTGCATACCAGTATACCCTTATTTCATAATTGAGACAGCGCTCAACCAGGGAGTGCAGCTTCAAATCACGCAGTCGGCGAGAAGCATTAATGAAAAAGCAACCGAGCTATTCATAGACAAGATTGCTAGGGCAATCCGGTTTCTAAAAATGAACCCGTCTGAATGCAGCTTCGCGCTCCTCGGATTATCCTTCCGGGGAGGAACTTCAGACACTAGGCTTTCCCCAGCCCTGAGAATACTCGAGTTCATTGAAAAAACCGGGGCGGAGGTTAAGGTCTGCGACCCACTCGTTGAAAAAGTCGAGGGTAAAGACATTGAGATACTCAGGGACTGGAGGAAGGCAGTGCAGGGCACTGATGCAATCGTAATAGCTAGCGACCATAAGGAATTCTACCAGATAGAGATAGAGGAGGCATCAAGCTTAGCCGGGAGAGAAACCGCGATACTCGATGGGAAAAACGTCGTCAGCCATCTAAACGGTAAGCCCAAGCATCGTGTTCTCTACGCGGGAGTGGGAAGACCCGCGTACCTGATAGAACCGGACGGTTGCAAAAAGCTTGTAGAAATATAGGGTTAAAAGAAAGCATGTTCTGACGGTTGAGGAGTATTGCTGGCTTCAGTCCCACTTTTAGCATCAAGCAACTCTAGTACAAGTATTCGGCTATGTTTAAAGCGGCTGTAACGCTTATTAAATAGGGTACGAACACGTTTAAGGAGGAGACGGCGTAGGAAAAACGCTGGCGCAGAGCCTTTTCTGTAGGTATTCGAAATTATTAATAAGTTATTAATGCGCCATAAAAATATCTTTATAGTCAAAAACTACACTTTTCTGAACAATATATATACCTCCGATGCTTATCCAAGTAGAGATGGCTGTGAGCAAGCCTAAACCCGATAGGGTTTCCATGGTAATCATGCTTTTCCTCATCCTCGTTCTAGTACTACCCTTGATATACGTGGCTGTAGAGCCTTTAACAGACCCGAATGTTCAACACGTCAACATACTCATTAGAGTGAAGACGAGGAACGGTGCGGAAGCACCCTATCCTATTATCCAAGTATTCCACCTGACAGACCGAGGGCCGAGTCTCATAGCAAAGGGCTCAGGCGGGGGAAATGGCATTTACGCGTTTTGGTTTACGATTCCAAGGGTGAAAATGAACAGGCTTTACCTGCCAAGCTTGGGCAGGGAGGCGGATGTATATCCCGCGACTAACATCTGGATACTTGCATACGATGATAAAACCGGCTTCTTGGGAAGCCTAACTACAGCTCTCGACCCTACCTTCATGAATTGGCCGATAGACACCTTCTCCGCCGAGGTTGTTCTAGAGGAGCCTCTGGAGCGCGAGGCACCATCGCCAGCCGGCGTCTTAAGCGTACCCCCGGACAGTGAAACGTGGAAGGATACAATAGTTGTAGAGTATGCCGTGTGGGACCAGATCTGGGCATATTCAGAATGGCCCATCGGTGCGAAGGTGGATGTGGAAACAAAGGAGAGAACATGGGACTCGTATCTAAACATGTATGTAACAGACTGGTGTTCTCCAGGGAGCACGGTGGTAACGCTCGATAGCGGCATTGGAACCCCCGAGTGCACGGGTAAACTAAAAGGCACGGAGGTGTTTCAATTCAAATACGTATTATGCCACATCTCCATTCCCAACACCAGATTCTACAGGGAGAAAGTTTACGCGGCCGATACCTCCATGGATCCAATATACGCGGGCCATTCCACCTCATCCTGGGACGGCCAAGCCTCAGGATCTGACCCATACATCACTGACCAAAACCACCCATGGAGAAGCATTCCCCTAACTCAAAGATTCGATTTAGCGTGGACTTTCAACGTGGGTCTAAGCTTCAACCTGGGCGGAAACTGGCCCTCGGTATCCGTAGGATTAGGCGTGAGCAGAAGCAGTATCCCATATGCGACGCTCTGGATCAGGACTGGCACATGGACGTCTGGATATAAGGTTTACACCTATGGACGAGAGCACGGCTTCAGGAAATCTTTCTCTGTATGGAAGCCCTACCCATAGGAATTAGCGCAGTAAGCCTAAGTGGTGCGTTATTTACGCAGAAGTTGAAAGAACACGCGCACCTGTTTAAGCCCTACGGGACCAGGAAAAAGAGTTGAACTATAAAACTCCTAGGACTAAAAGTTATTAAATCCCTTCAAGCGAGTTTTCAACAAGCCCGGGAAGCCTGACCCATATACCAATCTTTATTTATCAAAGCATGATATGAACCCCGAACATACCGTAGCGTGTGGCATGAGGGTTTGTAACAAAACACAACGGGCTTGAACCCGTCCTACAGTTTCCTTTTCCCCTTTATCCCATACTTTGTGAGAACAGCATTACGGAACTCCAAGTATTCCTTCCGCCTCTCATCCGGGTAGGTTCCGTAGGCCTGTTCCGCGCGCTTGCGCGCAACAATAACTGCCTCAACCCTCTTCTTAATCTCCTCGAACTTCTCCTCCTCGCTCATGTCACTTCCATTGAACTCCGATGCAAATCCGGAATCATAATCGATCTCATCAATTTCCACCTTGACATCAATCCCATATTCCTTCGAAACTCTCTTAGCTACCTCATCGAACCATAATAGTCTTATGAAGGCTTCCCTGTAGTTCTTCTTAAGATGCTTCCCTAAGTTCTTCCTGTTGATGTAGTCCTTACGTATCTCTTTCTCCTTCTTATCAAGGGCTTTCCAAACCTTATCCTCTTCCCCCTTTCCCTTGGCTTCAGCCTCCTTAAACCTCCGACGATAATTCTTAACTAAGCGTTCAGATATGTAGTCCCCGCCCTTGTCCACCAGTTCTGATTCCACGGCTATCGTTCCATCGGCACGAAACTCTACAGACCTAACTAGCGTTGGGCTCTCCGTACGAACTACTTGGTCTCTGGTTTGGTATGTCCATATTTCGAACGGCTTAAACTTAGTATAGTAGAGCAACTCGTTCTTCAGTCTCTCATTCAGGTAATTCCTTAATTTCTCGAGTAATGTTTGGCTCATCCCTCTAGCCCCCTTCCCTACTGAAGTACTCTATATAGGGATTATTAAATTCCCCTACCTTATCAGAATACGGTGCATCATCAAGAATATCTTCAGGAGGCCAGCAGACGACAACGACAACTCCATAGTCGCATCCTTCCCTCCAATTCTTCATGCGATCCTTAACCTGCCCAATTCCTTTGTTTAACTGCTTACCGAATTCCCCGACGTTCTCAGGATCTCTTACGTACTTAGCTTCCACTACTGCGATTAATTTACGAGTCTCAGTGTTTTTTATTTCGAAATCGGGCTCTCCTGACTTTCCCAGTTGCTCAGCTCTCAGCTTATTCTTCGGAATTCCACTTCTTTTTGATATTTCAGAGAGGATTTCGTCCATAAACTTCTCATTTGTTATCGCCTCTCCAAGCTTTCCTTCCCGATATGTGTCATCAGGATTAGCAAGTACATCTATTGCATACCGCTTCAGATTTTCAAGTTCTTTGTAAGCAATTATCTCTATCGAGGCTATGCTCTTCGCTCCAGGAGGTACATATGATAAGAGTTTATTGTTCCAGCAGTAAGCGGACTTACCATTATCAAAATGTACATAGACAACAACCCTTTGATTCTCATCAACACTTTTGCCGGTCCTGCTCTCTAGTTCTTTCAATGCTTCGTAGCCAAGGATAGTGAGAAGTCGTCTCTCCTTAAGGCCAGTCTCACCTTTACCTTCAACGTTGTAATCCCATTTAAGCTTGAAATTCTTATTGAGCTGGGTATTGAGGGACTCGTGTTTAAAACTATATACTGTTGCGCAAATGCGGGAAGGGTGCTCATAAATTACCTCATAGGTTATTCGGATTGCATCATTGTCTCCGTCAAACTTGACCTCTCTAACAGGGTAGATGTTCTCACCATATTTAATCTTCACGCTTCCTTCACTCATGAAGATGAGCTCAAGAGTATCGCCTTTCCAGTTCTTAGCATTAGGAAATGACGTTGCGATACAAAGTTTCCCCTCCCAAATATAGGTATCCGATTCAAATGAATGCTCCATTCCTTCATCCTTCAACGTGTTTTGATAGAGGTCGAGCACAAGTCCCTCGCCCCCTCTGAAGTCATGAGCCGGGAAGAAGAGCCTATAGTCATAGAAGTCTATCCTTATTATCTTCACTTTAATCTCTTTAGCATTCTTAATATTTCCATAAATCGCCTCAAGTATTTCATTGGTCTGCCTTCCTGGTATATGGACCTTATCTCCCTCTAGCTTCGTCCAGAATTCGACGACCCCACTTTTCTCGTCATATTTCCAGTAAACTCTTACCCTAAAAGTTCCCCTAACCTTATCGCTTAAAGGTATAGTAGGATACTCATCCACTTTTAACGTAATCTCGTGTTCTGCTATCTCTATAAAGAGAGGTCTGAATCTCTCTACTAGCTCCGTTAGTTCACCTGGACTCTTCAGCGCCATACTAAGGAACTTTTCGGCTAGTTCCTCACCATACTTGCTCTTAACATCGAGATAGCTATCTATAATACTCCCTATTTTTAACCCAAAGCCTTTTACGGCATTTCCGTCAATTGTCAAGAGAAATTTTTCGAGAACACTAATCTTATCGGGGTTCTCCGCATTCATACTTAGCCAACTATCCAAAAGTTCTATCGCGTTATCACCGTCCTTGATCCAGATCGAGACTATGCTCCTAACAATTGTTCCTCCTTTCTCCCTCAACTCTTCCAAAGAGTAGTGCCCTATAATCGCGCCGACCACATTCAATATCTTAGCCGAGCTTTCCTTATTTGGAACGTCTTCTAAGACTTGCTTTGAAAGTCCTGAGGCGGTTTCGAGCGCATCCTCAACCCTCAGAGGATAATTTATTTCCTCTACCAAGCTTCCAACGATGTCTCCAAATCTCCTGCTGTACTTATTCCCAAGTAGGAGATCAGCCACCTTGTGGAATGATGGCTTTAGCTTCAACATCACAACATCAAATATCGCTGGGGTTATCCAGTTGTAGATCCCCCTGCCTACGATTCTGAGCACATCCTTGACGCTCAGCGGCTTGACCCCTGCTCTCTCAGCCCTTATCCTGTTGACCACCGCAGAGAAAGTGGCTACGTAGGCCGCGCAGCTTGCTATTGCTCCGACAACCCTCCCAGTGGCATATCCGACTCTATAATCCCTATCTCTCGTAGAAGGAGGTTCCTTCAACCCGAAGGCTATCCTTATCTCGTCCCATGAGACATCCAGGGCTAGGTCTGAGAGCACGTTGGAGAGGAGGTTATCGTTAATATCCCTGGCCTCTAGCCTGAATACCTGAGCGAGCTCGGATAATTCGTTAGCGTGCTGAGCCATGCTGATTTCGTTGAACTCCTTGCTCCTGCCTTCGCAGACATCCGCGAGCTCATTCAACGAGTCCATTGCAACCAACGCATTGTGAACATCCGTCCAGACCTCAGCTATGTTCATCGCCACGCCGGCGGCGAGGATTGCCGTCGATGCTGCTACAGCCCACTTCGGTGGAAGAACGAAGCCGACGACGATCATTATTCCGCAAGTAACCATTATCCCCCATCCCTTAGAGATGAAGCCGTCCCAGAAGCCCCTCCAGAACATAGGCAACTCACTACTTCTAAAGCTTAATTGAAGAGTTGCAATAACCCTATCTCCGTGTTTCAGGCTGATGAAGACCGGATATTCTGCATCTTCCTCAAGTTGGACTAGGTGCAATAGGATTGAGCCGAATGCTGAAACGCTAATGGCATGCTTCTCCGGCGGGGCCCTTATGGGCCCGGCGAAGACCTCGATATCATATTCCGCGTTGCATGTAGCATAGTTTCTAACAAGTACTCCTTGGACCAAATCGCCCCCGCCATACGCTAAGGGATGGTAAAAGAGCTCTATCTCCTTCCCGTGCAAGACCCTCGTTGCAGCTTTATCCAGGTCCCATTTGGTCTCCCTAGTATCCTCGTACCTGTAATCGTAGTCCTCCCATTCGTTGTATTTCAGCCACTCGTAGAATTCGTCGCTGACTGTTACGAGCTCGCTCTGATTAAGCGCCTCCTCCTTTAGTAGCTTAACCTCGTAGTTGGAAGGTATTTTACTTGGCTCGAGCCTCTCATCCTCATTGATGCTAAACAGCCTCTTAACATCATCCTCTCGAAGTATCCTCTCGCAGAGGAAGCCGGGTTTAACGTCGATCAACGCATATTTCACATCCAGCGCTTTAGTCATCTTTAAGATGTCGCTGGCGTTTTCAATTGTTAGCGTGAAGCCGTCCGGCGAAATCGGGATCAACTTTACTCCATAGAAATCTTGGAGATACTCTGGCATCAAACCGGTTGTCATGAAGTATAGCTTAACGTGTGTAGCCCCCTGGTATCCAGGTACGAAGACCCTCTTGGTCTCGTTGTAGCCCTCGACTTCTATCACATAGGTCCTCCATTCCTCCGGGGCAACGAAGCTGGTTGTTGAGATCGTTGTTAACGCTGTGGTTATGTACCTCTTTCCTTCTTCATCACAATAAACTGCTGTAATGTTGAGCTTAGCGATGGAGGAGAGGAGCTTCATTACCACATTCTTAGACCATAGGCCAGCGATTGTTCCGATTTCCAGCTCCTTTCTATCAACGTCTCCAGTTATGAGCAGCTTGACGTCTCTCGCCTTCCGTCCTCCCTTATTGAGAAGGGTTATTGTGAGGTTTGCATACTTCGCTATCACTTGGCTTGAAAGCTTAATCTCGAGCCTCGGAGGCTCGGGCAGAACCTCTATGGTGTAGGTTACGGTCTTCCCCCCGTTCCAGAACACTAAATCCAAGTTGCCCGGCTGGACAACAGCAAAATAGACCGTAATCGTGTAAACTCCAGGTTTCTTGGCTTTCAGGTAAAGCGGAGCGATGCATGTAGGACTTGGAGGGGAAGCCCATGCCCCAAATGCATCGTTGTCGGAAAACCTTGCGCCGAGCAGGATTCTATAGCTCTCCCTGATATCTTGAGGATTCCTTATCTGGGCAGTTATCGTTATCGTATCACCGATCCCAACTTTGGTTGATGAGATTGTTGTATCAACTATTATTGGGTCGTAGGCTGGGAGGAGAACCCTGAACTCGCTTACTTGAGATTGCATGGCTTCACGTGTTTCCTCAAAGTGACCTGGGACTGCGATGAGGAGATTCTCAACAAAATAACCTTGGCTTAAGTTGGAGAAAAGCCCTATCTTCATCCTAGCAGTCTTATTGAATATTCTACCGGTCTCTAGATCGATGAATGTGAAGGTGTACGAATCTGGGTCGATGCACCTGACTAAGTACGTCCTCTTCTTAGGATACCTTCGAAGGACATGGAATACGTTGGTTCCATTGCTCTCATACTTTATGGAGCTTACATCCTTCTCGTTTCCATCCCTGTCAACTATTCTATAGGGGATCTCTATCGAAACACTTCCATCATTGCTTCTACGAACGCAGATTTTCTCATACTCAGGGATTATCGAATAATCCTTAAGATTATAGTTTATTTGCGCCGGCAACCTCAGGGTATCGTTAGCCCCTTTTACAGTCCGGCGTATCTCCTCTTCCGAGCTACCAATGGAGACCAATTGAGCTATGAAGAACCAGAGCCTTTGCGCGAGCTCAACCGGAAAGCCCTCTGGTATTGTAAAACAGGCCTCGGTTATCGAGCTACTCGGTACTTTACCTTTCTCCAACTCCTCCTCTATGAACTTTAATGCTGTTAGCGCATCCGTTTCTCCTATGGCGTATACTCTAAAGGCTGGAGCAGTGCCGAAGTGGGAGGTTAATATTAGGATTATCAGAATTGTGGCTGGTGCTTTTCTAAGCATTCTTATCGCCTCCCGGCTTAACCAGGGTTCTCCATTTCAGGAGCATGGTGAGCAGCGAGGCCGTTAAGACAGCCAACGAAGATACTAAAATCCTCATGATGCTTAATTCTTTAGCAAGCTTCTCATTCTCCTTAACTTCCGATACCATCTCCTGGCATTCCTTAAGAGAGGTTCTTAGAAGAGCTGTAGCATTCTCCTTCTTTTCCAGCTTATCCCTTGATGCTCTTAACTCAATGATGGAACTGTTCACCATAATCCTAAGCCGCTCGTTTTCCCCTTTCAATTCGAGGTATTTTGAGAATAGGGTTTCGTTGAGCTTAATGACTAGCGTCGCTGTTGAGTTTGGTGCTTTGGCGCTCAGCGAAAGCTTAGCCGGCTCCTTAATTCCCAAGAGCCTTGGCCATTCGACCCTCGTTTCGTACAGTCCCTTCTCGAATACAACCTCGCAATCCTCGATTAGAGATCCTGCTTTAAGCGTTGCCCTCGCCTCGACGCTATCGCTTGGAGCAACTATTTTGAAGGAGAGCTTAAGAGCATCTTCACCTATGAAGATTGAATTCGGAATTATCTCGATGAAATCGATAACATCTTCGCCTTCAACCCTTATCATCGCATACCCTCCTTTGAAACTCCTTGCCTCCTGCTTGTAGCAGTCGATCAGGAAGCAGTTATTCGGAATGGTGTCGTTGTCAATGCCTATCCAAAGCTGGGTCCCATTGAAATCGAGCATGGGGTAAATGCAAACGTAGAAATCGCCCCTTACGGTAATGCTTGGTAAAGGTATTTCAGCCCAGCGAAGAGTAGCATTCTTAAAGTATTCAGAAATCGGTAAAGATGTTCTGAAAAACACGTTTAGGTCTTTATCCCTTATCTCGACTATGAAGGATTTTTCACCCTTATCTATCATGAAGCCGTAGACTAGAATACCGGTTATCCTCCACCTAGAAGAGGGAGGGCTAAACTTGATGGCTATGCCGTTGGGATAGTAATCGCTCCAGAAAAACTCGGCACCTCCATCATCATAAGCAAGGGGTGTTGCGGACGCGTTGGTAAGCCAAGTTGTCAATAGGGTTAAAATGAGGATTAGCCAAATGCCCTTAGCAAAGGATGAATGGTCTCTCACGACCTCATAACCCAAATACCTTGGAATCGCCTTTAACCGCCTACTTCCAATGGATGTTTCGCTCGCTCCGCTCTTTAGCGCCCTTCTTCTCATCATCCAATAGGGCGCTCAGACTAATATTTATGATATGAGGTAAGCGAAAATTTCCGCTTACCTTTAGTCAAAAATTTACCAACGAAGGGTTTATATATGTCGCCCCCAGCCCGCGGGCGAGCAGCATTTTAATGGCGAGTTTATAGAGAAAAATTGGCGAATAAAGGGCACTAAAAATGCTAGGAGGAATGACGATGTTTCGACGTAAATTCCGTTTACCAACAGGTAAATAACATTTACCTCCGGATAGGCATTTGCCTACCATGCCCGTGCGTCTCTGAACCGGCTTTAAGGGCTGAGGAAAGAGATTTGCAATATTTTTCCATGGATCCCGGCTACTATACTCATTGTAGCGGTGGCAAGGCATGTTGTGCTCGGGAAACGTTTAATGCGAAGACTAAGGTGGGTTCTGTCGAGCATGCGCTGAAGGTTTTTTAACACACATTCCCCGATAACAATATGGAATAAAGGGCGAAAATGTTGAATAAAAACTCCAACAAGACGAAATTAGACAGCGCCAAAACTTTTGCGGTAGTGGATATTCTGAGAAAAAATAAGAGATAGAGCTACCGCAGAGAAGCTGGCCGCTGATGTTTTAAAGGGAGCAGAACTGGATTAGAGCTAGAGGCTTCCTTCCCTGACTGGATTGATAAAAGGTTTAGATACCAGTTTGTATGGCTTGATAAAAATGATTCCTTAAAAGCACTCGTAAGAGCTTTAGCTGGCTCCAGTTTTTGCCGGCACTGATTTTGGACGCGCACTAAATACTGCGTCGGAACACTTTATGATGCTTATGCCATGTGCATCGGTGGGCCAAGCGAGACCGTAGCCATATAGCTGTAGTAATACCTGGTGCAGGAGGAAGAATAACGATTCTAGATCCAGCAGGAAAATACGTAACCGGGCTAGATTTATTCCTGATTAGATGGGTTACGGCACGTCCCGTGGAAGAAGCAATAAACGATTACCTACGTTATTGGCAGGACTCAGGCTCCGCATTTACCCAAGTATATTACGTATTTAATGAGGCTGCTTACAAGTCGTTCAGCAGGTTTTCCGGGATGCTTGCAACTTCGTAGTACCGTTTAACTAGACCCGGATCCTGGCGAATCTGCAACCCCGCCCTCACCCACGAGGAAGGAGGCCTCCCTATAAGGCAGGTGGGGAGCATCGAAGAGATATGCGACCCGGGTGTTCTCCTTCCCCTTCCTCAGAAACAAACGATATGTGCTCGCATGTGCGACGACGTTTCCCCCTGCCGGCTTGTTCGTCTGTCCCTTAAGAGAAAAAGTTAATTAATCTCTGCACGTGGGTTTAACGAGCCCGGGAAGCCCGGTGGAGCCAGATAGGGGTGCCGATTGCAATGGCAAGCATGGGGGGCTTTGGATCATAATTTGAGGAGCGACACGCGTAGCGCGCTAGCCCTTGATGAGAGTTCGAGTCTCTCCCGGGCTACCATTATGCCCTAGTCGGGTTAGCGTTCAAATTGCAGGTTTTCGTTCCAGAATTTTGCGTATAGCTTAATCTTCCCAATACAAGTCGAAATCCAAAAATGGAAAATAGGTTCAAGCTTTTTCTAATATTAAAAACCGTATCAATCGGGATTCGGCAGCCTGGATTTATCTGGAATACGCAATTAGAATTTAAGCTAGCGTTTACGACAGTAATCTTTCCAAAGCAGAATATACGTCGCTCGCAGCCGTCTCCCTCCTCTTCTTATTCTCCTTCAAGTATTTTCCAGTCAGGTTTTCGAAAACGCTTCTCGTAATGCGTCCTCCTCTAAACCTTTCAATGGTGCTGTTAATCATGTTTTTAGAGTCGCTGTTTATTTCCTCGAAGACCCTGTAGCGCCTCTCAACCTCCTCGCCGACCCTGGTGCTTCTCCGGGTGATCTCTTCAATGGTTTTCAAAATCTTTTTCTCAGCCCTCGACGTTCTCCGCTCGTATTCTCCAACTCTCTCCCTATACTCTTTAGAAGAAATCTTTCCGACAGCGTTCTTAACCTTAACCTCCTCAAGAAGGGTTTCGCAGTTGATTTTCTCGCGGAGAGCCTCCACGAGGTCGTTCACAAGCCTCTCAATCTCTTTACCCGCTTTAGGCTCAGCAGGCTTTGCAGCCTCCTCTCTGAAAATCTCGGTCGCCATCAATACGAGTAGCGTCAATAGGCCTAGGAGTATTGAGAGGCTTTTACCAGCTTCTAGCTGTGCTGAAGCGAAACTGATCTGAAACGGTTGGGCCAGTATGTCCGGCATAGCGTTACTCATCGTTAGAGAGAAAGCCCCACCGTTTTCAATGCTTTCAACGGTTGATCCCGTCACTATCTTCCAGCCTTTCTTCCCCTCTACTCTAACGTTTAAAGAATACGCGTTAACAATATCCGTATAGTTGGGCAGGCCTGTGAGCCGGATAGTGGTTAAGCCCCCGCTTGAGTTCACGAGCACGCTTTTAACCGGGACGCTGTATTCGACCACTGCTTCATACTCTTGGCCGGGTCTCAAGGAGTACCTTGAGTAAACCGTTATAACACTCATGTTTGCTACTGATGATGCGCTCGTGTATGTTTGAAGAAGCCCCAGAGCGTCCTTCGCCTTAACCGATTGGTTAAGACTAGCGGGGATGTTTATCCTCAGTATTTCGCTCCTGTAGGAATTGCCGACGTATCTCAGCTTCAACAGGTCTTTCACACGAACCTGAAGCTGCTCCGTCACAGTTATCTCCCTAGCTAGGCTTTTTATCACACACCTGTCAAACTGTTTTGAGAACGCGATTCTACCAGTCACGTTACCAACGGTCGTCGTTCGGAAGTAATGGTTCCATAATCCTATTACAGTGTCGTTCAGGAAAATAGGGTTGAAGTACTGCAGCGAATACCCTTTAATCGCGCCCGTGGTTAGAAAGGTGAAGTTAACATATTCAGGCATAATGCTGAACCCTGTTAAAACCGGTAGCTTAAACCCGACATAGTCCTCAGCCACCTCGCCGCGTTGAACCAAGCCGAACTTGACTGTAGCGTTAAGCCGCTCGCCTTGAATAGGAGGCAGCTCCGCAACAAGATAATCGTAATCCTCAGCCTCCTCAAGCCTCAGAGCTATCTTCTCACCATTCTCGAGGAATAGCTTAGGCATGTCTAGTGATGAAACAAGGTTTGGAGCCGCCCATTTAGGAAGCTGTATCTTGAAAGTCCAGTTGGCCTCGCCTAGTGCTCTTACCGTCTTCGGGCCCATCGTCAGGTTCAAGTTGAAAACAGCTATAGCATCCTCGCTCATGCTAGCCTTCACGTACACGTAGAGGTCTGACAGTTCGAAAAGCTGGCCTGAAGTATTTACGCTTAGGAGGAGGCTGGAAACCAGTACTAGAACCAGTGTAGAGGCGAGCGTACACCCGGTTTTTCCACGCGGTTGCATCGCTAGCCGTATTTACACGAGGGTTAAAAATCTTTATTTTAAAGCCCAGCCGAGCTTAAACGATGCTTCAAAACTACGTGTCGAAGAAGGCAACTATTCATAGGACAGTAAGGTTTGAGGGGAACAACCTGGTTCTTGGGGGGAGCGAGATAGGGGAGGGAACCTACATCGGGTTCAACACGATAATAGGGTATCCTTCTAAGAGGAGTTTTTCAAGCGTAAGAGCCATGCCGGAAGACCTCAGTGTTCTCGACGAATTGTCAAGCGGCGCGAAAATAGGCTCCACGTGCCTGATAAGGTCTGGAAGCGTGGTTTACGAAGACGTGGTTATCGGCAAGCATCTTGTAACCGGCCACAATATTCTAATAAGAGAAGGAAGCAGAATCGGGGAGAACTGTCTGATAGGCACGGGCTCCATGCTCGACGGAAGTGTTTCAATAGGCAGCAACGTTAGAATACAGTCAGGCGTGTATCTTCCACACGGCACTGTTGTCGGCGAAAACGTTTTCATAGGACCCTACGCGTGCATCACTAATGATCGCTACCCTGTTTCAGGCAGGCTGACCCCTGTTGTGATAGGCAACGGCTGCGTGATAGGGGCGAACTCGACGCTTATATCTGGAATACGCGTCGGCGATAATTCTGTGGTGGCAGCAGGCTCCGTTGTGACTAGGGATGTTCCTCCAAACACTGTTGTCCTAGGCGTACCGGCAAGAATATATATTACTAGGGAGGAATACGAAGCTAGGAGGAAGAAGCATGAGCAAGGAGTCTGACGTGCTTACAGAGGTTAAGAAGGCTGTTTCCAACGTTGTTGACCCAGAGATAGGGCTAAGCCTTGGAGAACTCAACCTTATTAAAGACGTTAGAAGAGAAGACGGCAGCATAGTCGTAGAGTTCGTTGCGACAACACCGTTCTGTCCACTGGCAGAAATCCTGGCCCTGATGGTTAAAGACGCCGCTAGCGCGGTCGTTAAAGACGAGAAGATCCTGGTTTACATTAGGAAGCATATTAACGAGGAAAGCATTAACGAGAGGGTCAACATGGATTAACAAGAATCATGCTGAACCAGTTCTGTTTAAACCGAGTTTGCGCCGTTCTAATGTTTACCGTTCCTCCCCGAATTCTTTAATCAGGCTGTAAACCCCACCCGCGTAAAACGGCAGTATCAGCATCATTGAAACCGTTATGTAAATCACTTGGGAAAGCGGTGCAAAACGAGTTATCGTAAGATAGATCCTGCTAAAGAGCAGTGCGAATGATAATGAGAGTGTTAGGATAGCTAAGATCAGTATGCCTCTCCTCTTCACCTTAAACTGTGTAATCATGACTCCGAGAAGATAGTGGATTGAGAAGAAAAACCAACTGCCGAGAAACATTACATCGCTTGTAGTGGGTTCCCAGAGGTAGGACCATAGGGAGAGCAGGAGAAAAGCTACGAGCCATCCTATAAACCAAGGTGACAATGTATACCACTTCGTGGAAAAATTTCGAGCCTCCTCGTGAAGGCTGCTGAGCCTTCCCTTGTATAGGTTTTTAGATCCTCTAATTATTCGTTTCTCAAACTCGGTGTAGCGAATATTGGAATCCTTCTCCACTCTCCCCCACCCCTCTTGCGGTGCGAGTATGCTGATAAGAAAATAGCGGACGAGTTTAAAACTCTTTTTAAAGGGTTAATCCCCTTTTCTTCCAATCCGGTGGCACTAGGATTTCTAATATACTTTATACCTTAGTACTCCACCTATGCCGCCAATCCTCCTGAATTTTTCTGCGGACTCATGTCTGCCACTCACTATGGTTACTTCCCCACCGTACTGTTCGACAAGCCTTATCATCTCCATCACCCTCTCCCTCAAGGAGCCTGACTGAGAAGCCTGCTTAACATGTATTACCAGCTGGCTGACCGCTCCTTTTTCAACAGCCTTCCAGGTCTCCTCCAAACCGTAGACAGCCCTCTCATCAACTAGGTTTTCAAAGAAGCTTTCTATGGCCGTTATCTCGTCGACAACCTTCAACTCCCTCGCCACAATCCTCATCTCGTTGCTCCTTAGAAACTCGTTTACTGCTGATATTGTTCCCCCGGAGGAGTGGAAGCACCCAGCTATAGAGGCATGAAGATCCCTATAATTGTTCTC
>Ga0209102_1000950_pt1 | contig 16869 bp, 14 predicted proteins | sample ConPoolayeHmetaG_FD_185483 | JGI IMG/M metagenome (GOLD analysis project Ga0209102, IMG submission 185483) | Hot spring microbial mat communities from California, USA to study Microbial Dark Matter (Phase II) - Cone Pool mat layer H metaG... ...
TTCGAGGCCGGCGATCGTTGTGGCGAGGTTCCTTGTGTCCGGCACGGCGGGGTCGTAGACTACCGTCCCCTTGGGGATCGCCTTGTGGATCTCGAAAAGCTGCATGGGATTCCGGACGCGCCGGGACTCAACGCCGAATCTTTCCCTGTAGTATCGCAGCCAGTGCTCGTCCGCCGGCCCGCATGCCTGATACACGCGCGGCTCGATGGCGTTCACAAGGCCTTGCAGCGCGGACAGCGCCAGCCTAGCGTCGTCGGGAAGCGGCTTTGGGTTGATCACGTCCAACCTCGTGGGTTTGCTGAATCTTGGGAAGATGGTGGGCACCGGCATTTGGGTCGCCGGGGCGCGAGGACCCTTCGGCTAGTTAAGTGTTCCATCGACCGGGAGCCTAGGCCTTGGCCTAGCCCGACCCAGATTCCATGCGCCTTTTCAGCGTCGTTAGCTGCTCCGAGAGCTTGTGGCCCTCCTCGGCTAGCTCTTCGGCGATCCTCGTTGCGCTGAGCGAACTCTCGCCGATCGCGAGCAGTTTCTGGTTGATCTCGTGTAGCTGTCGGGAGTCGATCTTCGGGTGCGGATTCCCCTCGAGCTTATGGGTCTCGTTCAGGACGGAGGCCACGCCGGCGAATATCTTGGACAGATCTGCGCCAAGCCTGCGCGCGTCGTTCCTGAGGGCCGAAGCCGAGTCCTCCCATGCTTTGATCGACTGGGACACCTGTTGGCGGCGGCTCTCCAGAGAGGCGAATTCCATGGCGGTCCTTATCGCGGCGGTTTCCCTTCCCAAATCCTTTGCCTTCCTGAGAACCAGAACAGAGATGATCGCCGCGAGGGATGCTAGGAAGCAGGAGATTCCAGCGAAAGCAAGGATGAGCTCTTCGTTCATTATGTTTTGACGCACGGAAGGTCGGGATTAAAATCTATCTGGAGCCCAGCCCTGAATGCGCGATCGTTTGCCGATCTGCCGGCAAAGGATGCACAGCGGCAGGACAGCGGCCGCAAGGCCTACCTCCGATATTGCCAACGCGATGTCGTCGAGGTATATCGTCCCAGCTCCCGTCACGATGATCTTCAGAGATTCGACCCTGGAACCAAAGACCCACCCCATGTCTGAAACTGGGACGTACAATCGCGTCCACTGCCCAGGCGCGAGAGTCACGCTCTGTGTCTTCAGGATCGAGACCGCTTTCCCAGCCCCGGTTCCCGTCTTCGTTATCTGGATGTCCGTGAGGATCGCGGTGCCCGGGTTGACGGAGAGCAAGAGGTACTCATACTCCCACCACGCCACCGCCCAGGGGTCGGGGCTGAAATACTGAAGGATTCCCGTGCCGCTGAACGTGACCTTCTGACACGTGCCCTGGTTCACATAGTCCGTCGAGGACAGCTCAACGGTCGCGCGGGTTGACTGTGCGCCCCAGTCGGGCTCCAAGCCGTCCTGGTAGATCTTCAGATCCGCCCTTGGCCGCTCGCAGCTCGGGACGTTTTCAAGGACGAACAGGTCAGTGCCCCTTGCGAAGTAGATCCGACCGTCATGGCCGAATGCAAGGTCTACCCCGCCCGAGTAGAGTTGCTCGATCCCGATCTCCTCTCCGGGCCGCGAGATGGGCTTGAGCCTAAAGAGGCTCGCGCTGCTGATCCCATAGATTAGGCCATCCCTCCCGGCGATCGTCTTGGTTGGGGCTCCAACGGGCACGCTCTGCTTGTGCACGATCTGATTCGTCGCGGGGTCGTAGATGAAGAGCGTGGAACCGGCGAAGCCGTAGACCTTTCCATCGGGAGCCGTGGCGAGGGATTGTATCTGAGAGGCACCCGCGACTGGCACGAGGTCAAGGACCAGGCAGCCCCGTTGGGTGTCCCACGCGAAGAAGTGGGCCTCCTTCTCGATCGGCGTAGCATAGTCGCCGTATATGCTCGAGCCTCCGAAGATCGTGCGGCGATCAAGGCTGGCGGTGAGGGAGACGATGCTCTGGTTGGGCACGATGTGGCGGTGGACTTCGAAGGCATCCGTTGCGGGATCATAGGAAGACAGCGCTCCACCGAACTTGCCATAAGCCGGGATGCTGCCGATGTAGACCTTGCCGTCTGCGCCAGCCACCATGGCCGGCGGCCTGTACTGCTCATCGCCGACCGGGCCGATCTTGCGTGGGTTGGAGTCCTTGGATGTCCCCGGAGCCCACGGCTTGGAGGGGTCGTAGACGCTCAAGACCGAGTACGTGTATGACGCCATGTAGAGCTTTCCCTCGTGTTCTAGGAAGCTATAGAATTCGCCGCTTGCGCCGGGGATCGGGATGCCGAGGTCAACTAGGTCGCCGCTGGCAGGATCGTACCTGAAGAGGTGAAGAAGGTTGTAGACGCCGCCGTAGATGCAGCCGTCGGGGCCTGTTCCGAGGCTGAAGATCGCCATGCCCTCCCCGTCCTTTCCCACGTTGACCGAGCTCAGGATCTTTCCGCTCGTGACGTTGCGGGCTTGGAATACTTGGCTATCGCCACTGTATGCCACTCCCGTCAGGGCATCATAGTATCCGTACCCGCCCGTTTCATAGGGCTCAAGTTGGCGAGTGGCCTTGTTGAAGCGCATGTAGCCGCCGGGCAGGTTCGTTATCAGCACGGGGCCGCCCGAGATCTGCCTGAAGATGTAGACCCCCTGCCCCTCTGGATGCCGGACCTCCATCAGCAGCTCATACGTCTCCGCGTCAAAGATGAGCACTATCTGATCGAAGTGCAGGAAGGCGTAGACGATGTTGTCCTCGGAATCCATCGTGTAGGCGAAGGAATTGCCCTTGTAGCGGTCGGGAAGGATGCTCCTCTTCTCGCCCGTGGAGGGGTCGTAGACGACGATGTCCGCCCGGGACCCTATGCCGCAGAAGACCTTGCCGTTGTCCGCAACGGCCAGATCCCTGCAGTACTGCTCGGTTGGGTGCATTCTTCCAAGGTCCTCGATCCTGCCGGTGCGAGGATCGTAGACCACCACTTTGGCGTTGGGATACGTTGCGCCGTAGATGCGTCCGTCCGGCCCGCTGTGCAACGTCCAGACATACTGCTCGCCTGCGGCGCTGCCCAGGTCGGTGACCTGTCTTGTGACGGGATCGAAGCTGAAGATCCGTCCCGCATCCACCGTGCCGATGTAGATTCTTCCATCAGGTCCCTCGCACAGCCCGTAGGCACCCTTCGTGCCTGGCAGAGGATAGTACTCGGTCTTGTTCTCCGCGTAGTCAAAGCGAATCAGCCTCGCCCATCCCGTCGTGGTGTAGGTCCCGGAGTAGTAGACCGGCCTTCCGGTCCCCCTGTCCCTGACGAGCAGGCCGCCCCAGATCGTCATCGACTTCACGGGCGTGCCGAGGTTCCTAGCCGTTGGTTGTCCAGCCGCTGTGGCCAGGAGCAGAAAGGCCAGCGTTCCGAACGCCAAGCGCATCGTCCTACCCACCGGCCTTGGGTTCGGCCGACCGTTAAATATTCTGCTCATCTTCCCTCAGCCGAGCAGGCCGTAGTACCTGGCCATCCAGTATGGCAGGAGATACCAGGTGCCGTCAAGGGCAGACCTTCCATCCCTTCCCCCATCCAGGGCATGGAGGTTCGCCGCCCACTCGGTGATCGGCCTCTCATCGGCAGGCAGCGGCTCGAGCGACTGCCCCGGGTGATGGGGGTCTCGCACGATGTCCGACCTGTTGCTGTTTCGCACGGTCCACTCGATGAGATCCAGCGGGTACTCGGCAAGGGTGTTGATCGCTGCCTCCAAGTCGTGCGGCTCGCCGGTCATCACGGACGTCATGATGTTCCAAAGCGAGTTGCGCTGGCCTCGGAGCTGCCTCCATGTCCTCTCCAGACTCAGGAGGTATACCTGGCGCGTGTCGGGGTCGTCCTCGTAGAGGAGAAGCGGGAAATAGGCAAGGTAGGCCAGCCTGTCGTCGTGCCATACCTGGTGGCCGTGAACGGTCTGCCTCTGCTTGACCGTGTTGAGGGCATAATGCTCTTGCTCCACGAGTTCCTTGTAGCACTCCAGATACTTCTTGCGCCCCGTAAGGTGGTGGGCCGACCTCAGATAGGAAAGCATCTCCAGCGAGTTGAGCCCGCGTTGGGCCCTCCAACGATCGTCCTGGTTGAGCTTCTTTGGGGACCAGACCCCCCACGTGGTGGGAAGGCCGTCGTGATCGACGAGGAAGTAGCCGTGTTCGATTATGTGATCCGTGAGCCGGGCGGCGTAGGAGGCGATCCTTTGCTTCTCGCCCTTTCCCCCGACGAGGTCGAAATAGGTCGTGAGGGCAAAGTAGTGGCCGTCTATCTCGTCGGAGCTTGTGTCGCCCTTCCACTCCAGTTTCCCGTCCGGAGTGCGATGCCACTCGGGGTGGCCGTCGCCAAAGCCGGGTTCCCCCTCTACCCTGATGGCCCGGGCGGGGAAGCCGGGGATGCCCGTGACCTCCTCCAGCCTCATCAACGCGTTTAGGGACTCCAGCGCGTTTGCCTTGGCATCCTCCTCGCTGGTCGCCCCGTACCTGAACGCCTCCGCGGCGATGTATAGGCTCGTCCAAAGGCCGTCATTGTCCGATATGTTGACGCGCCCCGATGCGAGATCGCCCGGAACCGAGAGGGCACGCTTAGTCACGTAACCCATCCTGGTGTGGTATTTCCTGACGTTTGCCTGGTAGTATAGAGCCTTCTGTTCAAGCGTCATCCTTCGGGCCCGGAGTCTGGAGACTCCCTCCGCGGTCGCTACTAGGGCCTCGCCCTGTGCGACGGGCAGGATGTCGTTAACGCGGTCGCTGGGCAGCCAGCGCTTGGAGGCGAAGTACTTCCACCGCCCCCTTTTCAGCAGGGCGACGCCGGCGTCGCTTCCGAACCAGTACTCTCCCCAGGGAGCAAGCTCCATGCATTTCAGGTCCTCGACGGGGAGCCCTTCCGTACCCCTTATGGAGCACCACCCGTTGCCGCCGGAATAGACCGAGAGACCCATGTCGGTCGCCACCCAGAGGTGCCCGGCACGATCGGCTCGAACGCAGCGAGCGTCATTGGACAGAAGGCCTTCCTCCCTGGCTTGGACTACGTACCAGTACAGGCGTTTGCCCTGGAGGAAGAAGAGGCCGCGCGCGGTTGCTGCAACCGCGGTCCCGTCAGCTAGGCATCGGAAGTCCCTGAGTTGCAGCGCTGCGCCCTCCGCTCTCTTGGCCAGGCTCCACCGGAATCCATCGAAGGTCCAAAGGCCATCACGGGAGCAAACCCAGAGCTTTCCGCTCACATCGATGTCCCACGCAATGATGCTGCTCGGCTCGGCAAGGGTCGCCCACTTGCCGTCCCGGTAGATGAGCAGTAGATCGGGGCCGCCGGCCAAGACGCAGCGCTTATAGGGGGCTAGGACCCTCACCTCTCGAGTCGGCCAGTCCTTCTGGGTTCTGAGCTTCCAGACTCCCTCGTCGAGCACCGATATGCCGGCGTCCGTCCCAGCCCAAACTTTACCCCGTATCCGGGAAAGCACATGTACGGGACCGGGGCCGAGGCCGGATGAGTCGGCATAGAACTCCCTGGTCCATTGATCGAATTCAATTGGGATCTTGGCGGCCATGGGGGCTAGAGCCCGGACCGGGCTTTTAACTATTGGGTTCCGCCGCCGCATCGGAGGTCGGCCTCGGTACCCCGGTTTCCGATACTGGGAGATCGGGATGCGGGCCTATGGAACGCTTTCATCGCATTCGATGTGTCGGATAGCCGTCGATATCGACGAGTTTTGAGCAGGCTAATAAGGCGAATGAGAAACTTGATAGGGATGAGTGGTCATGTTTCGTAGCCAGTCCGGGGACCGAGGTCCCGCGGCTGAAGCTGCTCCTCGGCGATTCCTAGGGCGGTCGAGGAAGCGCGAAGGTATGCCGGCCAAGCCCAAGGCCGCCCCATCCGCGCTTGGGATGCAGCCAGCGGAGCCCGCGGCGAAGGATCTTGAAGCCCGGCTGAAGCAGGCGACGTTCCCCATGAGAGACAAGGCCAGCCTAATCCGAGCTCTCGGGGGACCGGGGGCTGAGGTGACGGTGGCAGGCGGCGCTAAGTTCGTTTCCGATGAGGTTGCCGACCTTTGTTTTGCTGAGGTTGACGTCCTGAGAAGCCCCGAGGATGTCGTGGCGGCCCTAAGCCGGTCGTCCTGGACCCGGGCCGTATTCAGGGCGCTCAATCTTGCGTGGCTTCCGATTCTAGGCCCCGACAGGTTGTGCAGGCTGGCAGGGCACATCCGGGTCAGGGGCGTTCCAGTCAAGAGCCTGGCGCAGTACCTAGACTATCCCATCTCGTCCACTGCTGAGCTCGTGGAGAAGCTGGCGCGAGCGAGGCAGTCGTATCGCGGCTAGCCCGCTCGCTGACGGGGGACCAACCACATTTCCCGGGGAGGCCAGCAAGGCGACGGTCAAGAAACCGTCTAGCAACACCCTCATAGCGAAGAGGTGGGCGAGGCATGCGGCTTGGGGATTTGTCGTGGGCGTGCACCATTTGATTGGCCGGCAACTAACCGTTCAGGGATCAATCTGATCCTTGGGCGGGCCGGACGTGAGCACCCCGGCAACGACCCGCGCTGCGGATGAGAAGCAATGAGCGAGCTAGCGACAAGCAAAAGACCTAAATCGTAGGCCACAGACAATTTGAGGGCAGAGGGATTAGGTCTGCCGGGCGGGTCTATTGGGACAAATGCCTTGAGGGTAGCGTGCGCTGTTTGGCTTGTGGTCGTGTTCCTCGGGCTCATGCTGGGGATCCCGTATGTGATCGGCAGGCCGACCAAGACTTCACCACTTGACGACCCCGTGGTCCAGATGTTGTTTCTCTTGGTCGCAAGCTCCGTCCCGGCGGCGCTGGGCCTGGCTTATGCGACGCACCGCCGGCGCGTTGAGGAGATAGAGGAGTGGATGGAAGGCCTGAGGTAGCTGGCTTCCCCGGCCTTGGCCTGCATATCCGGCTCTGCGGACACTGGCTGGCGGGCAGTAGGCAATCATTTTTCAGCCGGCCGCCGGGGGTGGCGCTGGAAGGCGTTCGACTTGGACAAGCTAAGGATCGGCATAATCGGACTGGGACGCGGCCGCGACCATGCCCGGAGGGTGGCTGAGTCGCCCAGGTGCGAGCTCATCGGCATCGCCGACATCGTAGAGGAGGCTGCCCAGAAGGCAGCTGAGGAGCTCAAGGCCCAGGCTTATTACAAGGACTACCGGAAGCTCATCAGGGCAGGGAATCTCGATGCGGTGATCATCTCTACTCCCAATCACCTTCACGCTCCGATGTCGCTGGCTTGCATGAAGGCGGGGTTGCACGTTCTCGTCGAAAAGCCGATGTGCAACACGCTGAGGGAAGCCGACGAGATGGTTAGAACGGCCAAGAGAACGAAGAGGAAGCTTCTCGTCGGTTACAACTACCGTTGGAGGCCGGCCTTCCAGAAGACCAAGGAGATCATATCCACGGGGCAACTTGGCAGACTGCTGTATGCCAACTGCGTCGTGAAAACCTGGCGAGCCAAGTCGTACTACGAGAGGGCGGCGTGGAGGACCAAGTGGGCGACGCAGGGCGGCGGGGTCCTGATGAACCAAGCGACCCACCATCTGGACTCGCTTTCTTGGTGGATGGGCGAGGCGAAGATGGTCATAGGGTTCTGTGAGAACCTCTACCATGACATGGAGGTGGAGGACACGGGAAGTGCGTTCATCAAGTTCAAATCTGGGGCGACGCTCAACTTCATGGCCAGCACGGCGGTCGAGGGGTCACTTGCGCCTGCCTTCGAGTTCAACGGAACCGATGCCACGCTCTCCTTCGGGCCGACGGGCTTGGTGTTGAAGGCCAAGGATGCGAAGGAGTGGACGAAAGTGGAGCTCCCCGAGGGCGGGGACACCACGGGCATACAGCTGGACGCATTCCTGGACTGCATCCTCAATGACTCGCCTTCCCCAGTTCCCCCTGAAGATGGGCGCAGGGCTCTTGAGCTTTCCCTCGCGATCTACCGCTCCTCGTTCCTCGGACGGCCGGTGACCCTGCCGCTTCGCAGAGGGCAGAGGATCCACCCACCCACCCGGACGGCGAAGAGGAGATCAGGCCGGGGCTAGACCGACCTCGTCGTTCCGGCCTGGGTGTACAGCTTCCTCCTGACCATGAGCGCCCAGAGCAATGAGCCGGACGCAACGCTTGCGCCGCAGATGACGAGGTACTCTATCAGGTAGACCCATAGAAGGACCCTGTCCTTTGCTTTCAGCACCTCCTGCCGCAGATCCCGGGCACTGGACTTGGCCGTCTCGAGCTCCGAAAGCGCGTCCTCGTAGCTTCCCGACAGATACAACGAGGTGGCTTCGTCAAGGTGTATGTCTATTCTTCCCAGCTCCCTGCTGAAGGGTGCGGTGTCGGCCCCAAACCTCTCGACCCAGTCCATCAGGGACAGGACCACCGATCTCTCCGTCCTGTATTCCCAGAAGGCGTCCCTTGCCTTTGCCACCAGAACGACGTTCTCCGGGAGGGGCCGCCCGGCCGAGTAGAGAATCAGGTTGGACATGATGTCCATGGCCCACGGATTCTCGGACAACCCGTGGATGCTGGCGTGCACGTTGCCCCACCAGCTGTGGTCAAGATCATCGGCCGCGCACCAACAATGCCCCCCTCCGCCCCCGTACCTCCATTCCAGCATCCAGGGGCCGTAGGATCTGGGGACGAGGTTTCCCCACACCGTCGCGCCGAGCCTGGGGGACAGGAAGCCGCACCCAATGCCGACCGCATTCTCCACACCCAGTTCAATGAAAGGCGTGAAGACGGGTGGCAAGCCCCTCACGAATTCGACCCTGTAGGATCTTCCGGTCCAGTCCATGCCGATGTTCTTGCTCATGTCGTGGGGGACGACCATCCCGAGTACGGACGCGGCCACGGATGGGAACTCTGGGCCGAACGTGAAGAACGACCCTGCGTATCCGTCTGCGATGGAGTCATACATCTGCTGGGACTGCTTGGCCGAGAACACCGACACGTCCGCGTCTATGAAGAAGATCATCGAGTACCTGTGAAGATCCTCCTCGGTCCTTGGGAAGTAGAGTTTGACGTACCGCCTCTTCATCTCCTCGGTCAACTGCCCGGCCGGGCCCTCCCTCGTTCTCATGGCGACGTACTCAAACAGGGGATCGCTGTTGAAGAGGAGTGGCAGAGGACATTCAAGCGGGAAAACCTCCCCTATGAGGAGCATGTAAAGCTTGGGATCGGCATCCGGCAGTCGCGATGCGGACCCGGGGCCTTGGGCGAGAACGAGGGCGAGGGCGAGCACCCAGGCTGGCGTGATGCTTCGGCCCATCGTGCCTGGAGGTCAAGGAGGGGCATTTAACTTTGACCTGACTCGACCAGAGACCGAACAGGGAATCATTATTAATCTGCGGCCGTTGCTGGCGGCGAGGCGATCAGTTGGTCACATTGTACGGCCAGACCTTCACCAGAGACGAGATCCTCAGGAGGGTCGGAAGCGTCTCTCAGATCGGCGGCGTGGAGCTCGCTGAGCTTGCTGACGGTGTGGAGCGGGGCAACAGGGCCGCTGTCTTTAGAACGGGATCCGGGTTCGAGTTCACGGTCCTGCCGGATCGGGGCCTGGACATCGCCAACGCGTCCTGGTGCGGCATCCCGATGGGTTGGATCTCCGCCACAGGCAGGAGCGCGCCCGCCTTCTACGAGAGCAGCGGGCTTGAATGGCTCAGGACGTTCTACGGGGGGCTCCTTGTCACCTGCGGGCTAACATATGCAGGGGCTCCCTGCGTGGACGAGGGAGTGGAGCTGGGCCTCCACGGCAGGTTCTCCAACATCCCTGCCAGGAGGGTGAACGTGGAAGAGGAATGGGAGGGCGACGATTACGTCATGAGGATATCAGGGGAGGTTGCCGAGGCGAAGGTCTTCCAGCCCACGGTTCTGCTCAGGAGGGAGGTCGGCGCGCGCTTGGGCGAGTCCAAGCTCTGGATCAGGGATGTGGTTGAGAACGCAGGCTACGCAAGAACGCCCCACATGATCGTCTACCACATCAACATAGGGTTCCCGATCGTGGACGACGGCTCGAAGCTGATATGCCGTTCCAAGGAGGTCCTTCCAAGGGACGACGAGGCGAAGCCGGGAGTGAGCAAGCATGCGGTCTTCTCGGCGCCGGTCAAGGATTACCGGGAGCAAGTCTTCTACCACGAGATGGTCCCAGATGCATCGGGCATGGTGCATGTGGGCATCGTGAACCAGGCCCGGCAGGTAGGGGTCAAGGTCAGTTACAGGAAGGATCAGCTGCCCAAGTTCATCGAGTGGAAGATGATGGGCGAATCGGTCTATGTCGTTGGGCTGGAACCAGCCAACTGCTGGGTCGAGGGAAGGGCCAAGGAGAGGAAGAGGGGGACGCTGCAGTTCCTCGACCCAGGGGAGAGGAGGTCATACGACCTTGAGATCTCCTTCCTGCAAGGCAAGGAGGCCCTGGATTTCGCCAAACGTTCCTAGCGCCGGGCCGATCTGGCAATCTTGAAGAAGTTTTCCAACACCGTCCTTCCATCTGGGTGGGCTTGGTCGAAGGTCTCGGGGTGAAACTGGACTCCGAAGATCGGCCTCGTTCTGTGGGCAACGGCTTGGATCTTGCAGCTCGGGGAGTCCGCGAGAACCTCAAGGGCGTCTGGCACCTCCTTCACCTCGCAGTAATGCGACTGATGGACGACGATCTTGCGGCCCAGTCCGGCGAACAGCTCATGCTCGCGGCGGATGCGAACTGCGGAGTACCCCCGCTCCTTGAAATAGCCGGGCATGTACCGCGGGTAGGGGTCGGGCTCTCCCTCCGACAAGCGCCTCATCGGTCCGACGCTACCCCCCAGGGCCTTGCATACGAGCTGGTGTCCGCCGCATATGCCGAGGATCGGGACGTTTGAGCTTCGGACCGCCTCGTATGGTTGCTGCAGCTGGGACGGGGTGTATTTCTCCCAATCAGTCCGATTGCCGCTGATCACCATCGCGAGGAGCGGGAGCTCGTCCAGGTGGGAGCCGTCGAGCCAGATGAAGCTTTGAGACATGCAACCAGCTCGCGAAAGAGTGCGGAAGATCTCGCAGTCCCTCCGCAGGCTTCTCAGGTGGGCAGCCCTTCGCTTCCGGCTCAGAAGGGACAGAGGATGCTCGATGTCGAGATAGAGGACGAATCGTCTCATTCATCACACCCGGATCTTCCCTCGCTCAGCCTCGCCCCAGATCCAACGCAGAATTCATCGCTTTCAGGCAGGCGTGTGGCCGCAGGACTGCGGAGCGCGGTTTTCATCTTGGGGGCGCACCCCCACGTGTGGATCGAGCGCTCGCATATATCCGTTTCGAGGCCGCGCGCCCGGTGCCTTCGGAGCACATCTTCTGGGTAATGCGACATGATGATGAGGGGAGATGACCCGGGGCTTGTCGAAACCGCTGGGCGATCGTATGAGTTGGTTTCATCGCCTCCTCCACGCGATCTTGGTGTACAGGATGATCCCAACGGCCAGTATCCCGATCGATGTCGCTACGGTGCTGGCCACCTGCGCGACGGTCAGGGGCGTGTAACCCGAGTATTCCTCACCAAACAGAACGTAGATAATGGCAGAGTTAACGGACGAGATGGGATAGATCCTAGCGAAGCTCTGGAGGCTCGCCGGTAGGGCGGAGTATGGAGCCATCACCCCACTGATGGCTGCCGTGATCACGGATAATCCCACCCCCGTCATTATCGCTCCTTGGACGTTCTTGACAAGGGATGCTATTACGCTGCCTATCCCCGCCGATGCGGTGAAGCCGACCAGCAGGAAGCCGAGCGCAAGGAGCACCTCGGCCGCGGAAAGACGGAACCTAGCGCCCGTTGCGTATCCGACCAACCCTACGAGGACCACGGCGAGCGCCGAGAAGCAGAGCAGACCTAGGACACGACCCAGGAAATCCCTCCACGGGCTAGCGGGCATGGACATCAGCTTGGCCAGCGTGCCCCTTTCTCGATCGGTGGAAACTGTGGCTGGAAGATTGCTCATCCCCGCGATCATGAGTGCGAAGACCATCATGGGGACCGTCATGGAGCCCTTAACCACCGGCAAGACGTCCTCGGGGATGCCCTTGACGAAGATCGCGCCCGAAAGAAGCACCCATATGCTCGGCCAGGCTATGGTCCAGAACAGGCTCTCCTTCAGTCGGATGAGCTCCTTCGCGCTCCTCTCCAGCCCTCCCGTTACCTGGCCCATCTAGACCGACCCGCTTACCGATCTTCCGGTCATCTTGAAGAAAACGTCCTCCAGGGACGGCGTCGCGCTCTCAACTTTCACCACCCTGGCGCCAGCTCGGTCCAGGGCCCTCACGATCTCCGGGGTTGCTTTCTCTTGGTCCCGGGAGTATACCCTGTACCCAACATCCGTCTCCAATACGCGTCCGTTCTCGCTGAAAGGCTTCAGCGCTTCTACCGCCCTTTGGCTCTTTGCCGCGGTCTCGATGCTGATGACGTTTCGCAAGCCCGAAAGAGCCCTGAGTTCCTCGGGCTCGCCCTGGGCAATCATCCTCCCGCCATCGATCAGCCCGACCTTGGAGGCGATTTCGGCATCCGATCCAAGGTGGGTCACCAACAGGATGGACGTGGCCTCCCCTTTGAGGTCCTGGAGTAGGCCGAGGAACATCCTTCTGGCGGATGGGTCGAGGCCGGTTGTAGGCTCATCCAACAACATCACCTTGATGCCCGGAAAGAGGGCCGTCGCGGCCTCCAGCCTCTTCCTCATGCCGCCAGAGTATGCAGAGACCCGCTTTTTGGCGTCGGCCGAAAGGCCGACCTTCTCCAGCAAGTCATCAGCCAGTCTCGCGGATTCGGATCTGGAATAACCGAGCACGCTGGCGAAGTAGATGAGGTTCTCCCTGCCCGTCAGGTTCGGAATCGTGAAGTTGGACTGCGGAACATAGCCGACCAACTCCCTTGCCTGCTGGGGCTTTCGACCGTAGATCTCTATCGTTCCGCTGCTCGGCAAAAGGGTTGAGGCGAGGATCGAGAGGAGGGTTGTCTTGCCTGAGCCGTTCGGCCCCATGAGGGCATAGAACTCTCCCTCACGCACATCCAGATTGACTCCCCGGAGCACCTCCTCGCGCCCATAGCTCTTCCTCAGGCCTTCAATGTGTATGGCATTCATTTGAGAACCCCGGCGTGGCCGTCTGGGCAGGTGCCGCACTGCGGAAGCCGTTGAAATCTCTTCCTGCAGCCAGCGACCCAAGGGTCGGCCAGCAGAAAAGCAGGAAATCACTCAGCTGGTCGACCGTGTCCAGGGAACGTCATCCTCGGTGTCGATCATCCAGTCCATCAGGAGCCATCTCATCTTCTGAGCCACTCGTTGCCTGCGGCGGATGGCGTTCCTGGACTCCTGCGGGTCGGCAGATAGGTCGAAGAGCATCTCCCTCTGGAGTCCGGCTTTCCGGAAGACCTCCGCCGGGGCGTAGTCATGAGACCAAGGTATGTCGCCGACGGAACGATGGTAGATGTACTTCCAGTCCCTCGTGCGCACGGCCTTCACGGCGGTGCCTTTGTACTCGCAGAACTCCATGAAGACGGCGTCGTGGACTTTGTTCACGGCTCCTACAAGCAGCGGGACCAGGCTCGTCCCCTGGCATGAGTCGGGCAAGGGAAGCCCCAGTAAGTCCAAGACGGTGGGCATCACGTCGCAGAGCTGGACCAAGGGCCTGAGCTTCCTGCCGCAGGGCACAGTCTCGGGCCATGAGATCACGAGGGTCGAGCGCATCAGAGGATCCAAGAGGAAGGGAGGCTTCTTGAAAAAGCCGTGCTCTCCAAGGAAGACTCCGTGATCGCTGACAAGCACGACGAGGGTATCATCCAGAAGGCGGGCCTCCGCCAGGAAACCCAGGATTCGTCCGACCCCTTTGTCGACTAAAGCAACCTCGCCGTCGTAAAGCGCGCGGAGGTGTCTGATCACCCGCTCCCCAGCCTCTGGCTCGTACATCTTGGGGTCGGTGAGATCCGGCCCATCGTAGCCGTTGTCAAACATCGATGCGTAGGGCTCGGGCGGGCGCCAAGGCTCGTGGATCGATTCGTAGTCGACCCAGAGAAACCACTTGCCCTCCGGTCGGCTCTCAAGCCATCCCAGGGCGGCATCGGTGACTAGGGTGGCAGGGTGCCTCGCCTCCTCGGGCGAGATCGCGGGCCCCGTGTCGCCTCGGTGCGAAGATCGCTCGTCCTTCGGCAAGCTTAATGCATCCTGGGAGAAGCGCGCCATAGGCTGCACGTGCGAGAAACCCTTTTCCTGGCCCGGGTAAACCATGGGCGTCGCAGCAGTTGTGTAGCCGGACGCGGCAAGGAGCTGAGGGAGCGTGATCTCCTTGGGCGGCAGGCTCATGTCGTTGATCCTCACGCCATGTGCGTGGGGGAATCTTCCGGTGAGGACCGTGGCCCGCGAGGGGACGCTAGATGGCATGGGGCAGAAGCAGTTCTGCATGAAGGTCCCACGCGCTGCCAGCGAATCGATGTTCGGCGTCCTCGCCGACCGGTTCCCGCCGCAACCCAAGCGATCGGGACGGAGCGAATCGATCATGAACATCAGGACGTTGGGCTTCTCCTTCAATGCGATCGACCCTCTCGGAATGTGCTCCACAGCAACTCAAGGCTTTGCCGCGGGCGGCTGAAAAAGTCTTCCTCGCGGGTTGACCTTGGCTGGTCGAGCCAGCCCACTCGGAAGGACTTCGGTCCGGCCAGGCGTCAACGGGGCGGAAGGAACAGCTCAAACATTTCAGCGCGCAGTTAGCTGTGCGTGGCCGATGCCCGAGGGACTCCACATCCGCTTCATCCTGCCGGTGCTGCTCGCCCTTCCCGCGGCAGCGGCCGCCGGGAACGTCGCGCTATGGATCGGGGTCGATTCCGCACAGAAAGGCACCATCTTGCAACCGGGAAGGCATGTCTTGGTCGTTGAGTTGTCGAACCAAGGCGAACCTATGGCGGAAGCGCTTCTGGGTGTTGAGGTGTCGAAGCTTCACAAGGGCGTCGTATGGCAGACATCCCTCGCGGCGGACCTGCCAGGACCAGGTACTTCACGCAGGTTCAATCTGAGCTTTGTCGCGGAAGATCCGGGTCTCTACAGCGTAGCGGCTGGAGTTTGCATCGGTTCGATCCAAGTCGCCAGGGCGCAGTTGGACATCGGCGTCAGCGTCACGACCGACAGGTGCCAGAGCTGGCGGACTAGGCTGGAGGTGAGAAACAAGACGCACCTCTTCCTTGCGTTCTACTACCCCTGGTACTCCAGCCCGGACGGGCCGTCCGGGATTTGGCGGCACTGGGACCCCGGGGCCGAGTACGCCGCCACCCATGTGCCCCTGATCGGGTTCTACGATTCGTGCTCGACGGAGGTCATCTCCTACCATGTCAGGACGGCTCAGAGCGTTGGTCTTGATGGTTTCATCTGCTCGTGGTGGGGCCCGGGCAACTACATCGATGATGCGTTCTCCAAGATACTTGATGTCGGGTACGGAGCTGGCTTTAGCTCAACGGTTTATCTTGAGGTCGTGCAGGACGCGCACGATCTGTACAGGCAGCTTCACTACGTGCTCACGCGCTACGGGAGCCATCCGGTCTTCCTGAGATACGCCGAGAGGCCCGTGATCTTCGTCTACAGCCGAGTAATCGGCGCGCTTACACTTGGCGATTTCGCCGCGGTCTTCTCGCAGCTTGAAGAGCAAGGACTCCCCGCGGTCTACATCGCCGATTCGCTTGACGCAAGGTACCTGGATGTCTTCGACGGACTGCACACGTATAGCCCCCTCAACGTGATGGACAGATACCCGGCCCTCGTCGATGCGTGCGCAGCGCGGGGAAAGATCTTCGCAGCCACCGTCGCGCCGGGCTACGACGACACGATCATCAGGCGCCCGGGCTTGGTCGTTGACAGAATGAACGGCTCCTTCTACATGGGTGCGTGGGAAATGGTCATGATCTCGAAGCCCCAATGGGTTCTAGTTACATCCTGGAACGAATGGCATGAAGGTAGCGAGATTGAGCCAAGCTTGGAGTTCGGTGACCTTTACCTTAACCTGACCGCCCTGTACTACGGTTTGTTCGAGTCGGGCAGGCTCACTCCGCGGATGGAGGAGCGTATTAGGGAGATATCGGAGATGTTCGGCGCGGCGGAAAGCCTGATACGGGCCGCCGAGGACAAGGGCCTTGACACGCGCTTCATGAGGAGGGACTACTCCATTGCAACGGACTCCTGGAAGCGGTTCGATTATGCCGTAACTAGGATGTACCTTGAGAGGATACTTGCACGCAAGGACGAGATCCCAGAAAGCATCTTGATCGCCGCAACGTTCCTTCTGTTTTGCGGACTGGCCCGCGGGCCATCGCAGGATGGTCTGCCTCGGCGAGCATAAGCTGTCGTCAGCTCTCGCTAGGTTAGCGACGGATCGGGGCTTCCCGCTGCTGTGCGCGTGGCGTTGGGGCGGGACGATCTGCGAAACGCGAAGATCTTGCACTCAAGCTGGCAACGTCTTGTTATTTCTTCTTCGCGGTCTTTCTCCGGGCCTTCTTGCCGATGTTCTTCATCGGTCTGCCACAACACACGAGGTCACACTCGGCGCACCCGCAAACCTCGTCGATCACGCACACAACGCCGCAGAGCTCGCACTTGTACCGGTCCCCTTTGGCCGCCATGCCAGATGCCTCACAGTCCAACCATGGATCCTGGTTGATATATTGCTCGGTCATCAGGTCAGGTCATGGCCGATGCCCGCCCAGGTTGCCGCCAACGGTAACTGAGGAGCCCGGCCTCTCCGACCGGGTCAATGCCTTCCGGACTAGATCACGCCGATTTCGCGCAGGTAGTTGACGGAGTCGACTATCCTTTGATGGGTCTGCTCGAGGGTGAGATCCTCCCCTTCGATGCCCTCCATCTCCAAGGTGAAGGG
>Ga0209102_1000951_pt1 | contig 16867 bp, 13 predicted proteins | sample ConPoolayeHmetaG_FD_185483 | JGI IMG/M metagenome (GOLD analysis project Ga0209102, IMG submission 185483) | Hot spring microbial mat communities from California, USA to study Microbial Dark Matter (Phase II) - Cone Pool mat layer H metaG... ...
GGATAATGACATTTTTTCCACTTCTTTCCACTTCCACACCAACAGGGATCGTTTCTGCCAATCTTTTGCCTTTTAGACGATCCATTTAAAATTTGAGAAGAAACCCCTGCGGATGAATAAGAATCTGCCAGAGAAGAAAAAAGTTTGCTTGAGGATCTATCTCCGAACTTCCCTTTTGAATAATCCTCATTTTTAGAAAACGCCAACTTTCCACCTTCAGCTCCTAGCTCAGGAGTTGCAACGTCTACTAAACCTTCCATATCACTCGTATCCACGTTTGTCGTTGCTCTATCAAAAGGTATCACAGGGAGAGGAGCTTGAACGACTCCTATTCTGAATATTCTCCCGGCCAGCTCCGATTCAATCCTATCCATAAGATTTTCAAAAAGCCCAAATGCCTCATTTTTAAACTCCACCAAAGGATCTTTCTGTCCATAGGCGCGAAGTCTCACCCCTTCCCGAAGACCATCTAAATGATCAATATGATCAATCCAATGCTTATCAATAGAGGAAAGATAGGCAAATCTTTCAATTTGACGCATAACCTCACTACCAAATTGCTTTTCTCGAGTTTCATAAATATCTTCTATCATCTTAATTAAAAATTCCCTTAACTCCTCTTTGTCTTTTTGCTTTTTGAGATGATTCCTAACCCTTTCTCTAGAAGCATCATCAAAAGGTATAATATCAATTAGATTTATAACAATCTTTTCATAGTCAGGTTTCTCCGAATCAAAAGGAAGGGAAACCAAAATAATTTTATCTACCACCTTTTTAAGTTTTTCCAAAACAGCTTCTTTCAAATTTTCTGACTGCAAAACCTCTCTTCTAAGCTTATAAATAATCTCTCTTTGCTGATTAATAACGTTGTCATACTCAACCAAATTTTTTCTCGAATCAAAATGAAAACCCTCCACTTTTATTTGAGCTTGTTCAATTGCTCGCGAGACAAGACTATTTTCAATAGGCTGATCTTCCGGAAGTCTTAATCTATCCATTAAAGAACTAATTTGTTCCCCGCCAAAAATTCTCATCAGATCATCTTCCAAGGACAGGAAAAATCTCGATGAACCAGGATCCCCCTGACGACCTGAACGTCCTCTTAACTGATTATCTATTCTTCTTGATTCATGACGTTCTGTTCCAATTACATGAAGTCCGCCCGATTTGACAACTTTTTCATGAACATTAAGCCAGGCTTTATATTCTTTAGTTTGCTCATGCTTTTTCCTATCCACACCCGGAGGCATATCGGGAGGAGTACCTCCTAAAATTATGTCAACTCCTCTTCCTGCCATATTGGTGGCAACCGTTACCGCTCCAGGCTTCCCTGCTTCTGCGATGATTACAGCTTCCTTTTCATGATTTTTAGCATTTAGAAGATTGTGGGGAATATTTTTCTTCTTCAAAAGAGAGCCTATGATTTCGTTTTTTTCTATTGAAGTAGTACCAACCAACACAGGCCTCCCTTTTTTCCTATTTTCTTCTATTTCCGCAACAATAGCGCTATATTTAGCCCGGGTAGTTTTATAGACTGAATCTGGATAATCCTTCCTAATCATCGGCTTATGAGTCGGTATTACAACAACGTCAAGATTATAAATTTTCTTAAACTCTTCCGCCTCGGTCGCCGCAGTGCCCGTCATTCCTGCCAAAACTTCATACATCCTAAAATAATTCTGGAATGAGATTGTCGCCAAAGTTTTACTTTCCTGCTGGATTGGTACCCCTTCCTTTGCTTCAACGGCTTGATGTAAACCATCACTCCAACGGCGTCCTATCATCAGCCTCCCCGTAAATTCATCAACAATGATAACTTGATTATCCTTAACCACGTAATCTCTATCTCTCAAATAAAGAGTTCTGGCTCGAAGAGCATTTTCAATGTGATGAATAGTATCCCAGTCTTTCTCATATAAGTTCTCGACCCCTAAAATCTTTTCAACACGTGTAATCCCATGTTCAGTTAACGTGGCGCTTTTTAATTTTTCATCAATCGTAAAATCCGTATCAGGATTTAACTTCTCAACCATTTGAGCAAATTTGTAATACTTGTCAGTAGGTTCCGTATCGGGAGCAGAAATAATCAACGGAGTTCTCGCCTCATCAATTAAAACAGAATCAACCTCATCAACAATCGCAAAATAATGTCCTCTTTGTGAAACTTCATCTAGACTTTGTACCATGTTATCTCTAAGATAATCGAAACCAAATTCATTATTTGTCCCGTAAGTAATATCCGCCTGATATGCCTCTTTCCTTGAAATTGGTCTTAAATGAGCTAATCTTTCGTCTCCATGGCTTTTATCCTCATATTCCGGGTCATACAGATACGATTTCATCTCCTGAGCTATAGATGAAGTAGTCAAACCCAAAAGATGAAATATCGGACCATTCCAACCCGCATCGCGTCTTGCCAGATAATCATTAACGGTTACAAGATGAACTCCTTTGCCCTTTATCGCATGAAGATAAAGTGCCGGCACTGCAGATAAAGTTTTTCCCTCACCTGTTTTTTGTTCAGCTACCTTTCCTTCAAACAAAGCAGTAGCAGCCATCAACTGCTCATCATAAGGACGCAAGCCTAAGGTTCTCCATGCCACCTCTCTAACTACCGCAAACGCTTCAGGTAAAATATCTCTTAGGGATTCTCCATTTTCCAATCTTTTTTTGAATTCTGAAGTTTTTCTAGCAAAATCCTCATTATTTAATTTTTTAAACTTTTCTTCATAAGAATTAATATGATCAACTACCTTAGCCAACCTATTAATTTCCTTTTGATTCAAATCAAGCAAACGATTAATAAATTTAAACATAGTATAAGATAGAAATCTTTTAATTTTACTCTACGGATATAATTGTAGCAAAGCTAATATCTCAAAAACACAAATACATTATATTAGCCTCGGGATATACTACAAAAACCTTTTCAAAAATTTTTTCCAACTTTTTACCAAATCTAACCGCCCCGCTCCTTTTTTCTCCATAATAGAGTCGATTAAATATAACCACACCGTTTTGTTTAAGGACTAACTTAGTGCGTTTTATAAATTCCTCCTCTTCAAACTTTTTAGGATACTCGCTTCCAATGTATAAATCCACAAGAACAAGATCGTATTTGGAATTTAGTATCTTAAATTTAGTATTAAGTATCTTCCGTTTCGAATTTCGTATTTCGTGTTTCATATTTTTGAGGAAATCAAAAGCGTCTCCTATCACCACATTCACATTATATTTATCCAGCCCCAAGTATCTTCTCCCCAATTCAACCATTATCGGATCCAGATCTACCCCTGTTATTCTTGCCTCCGGCCAATATTCTCGCACCAAACCCGCTACAGTCCCACCACCAAGTCCTAAAATTAAAACCTCTTCTACTTGCTTCTTACTATTTGCTAACTTCTTCAACGGTTTTCTCCACACGCTTTTCAATATTCCGCCTGATTGAGTCAAACCTCCAACCTGGATATACGTTCCAAATATCAATCCCCTAATAACCACAATTTCTCCATTTAAAGGAGAGTTGATTCTTTCCAAAATTTTAGTCCCCGTTAATAAATCTTCAATCTTTCCCATCTCTACTAATTATAAGCTTATTTTTCTTATCTAAAATTATTCTCTTTGCTTCGGATTTTATTTGTATGTATAATCTTTTTATGTACAGAAAGTATAATACTCCACTCCCGGAAAAAATTAGACCCAGAAACTTATCAGAATTTGTCGGACAGGAGCATTTAGTGGGTAAAAATGGTATTATAAAAAATCTCATTGAAAACACAAAAGAAAGTAATTTCTTCCCATCTTTAATATTATGGGGTCCGCCTGGATCAGGTAAAACAACTCTTGCCAGAATTATTGCAAGCGAACTAAAAAGAGAGTTTTATGAATTTTCCGCAGTAAATACTAAAACGAAAGAAATTGAAAATATAATCAATGATAAAAAGGGCAAAAGAACTGAAAAACTAAAAAATCAACAGGAGCTAATATCAAACCACCCACCAAACACAATTCACCAGCCACTAGCCAGCACACACCATCCACCTATCATATTCATCGACGAAATTCACCGCTTCAACAAAGCCCAGCAAGATAAACTCCTTCCCTATGTTGAACGAGGAGATATTATACTTATCGGTGCAACTACCGAAAACCCTTCTTTTGAAGTTATAAGACCACTTATGTCCAGATGTAGAGTTCTAATCCTTAATAGATTATCGGAAAAAAATTTGCAGGTCATTTTAAAAAGAGGACTGAAAGAACTTAGAAAACAAAATTCTGGAAAACAAATCAAAATTAGTGAAGAAGCAAAAAATTTTCTAATAGAATCATCAAATGGTGATGCCAGAGTGCTTCTTAATGTCTTGGAAATCGCCAAAAACCTCACAAATAAGGCCACTTTGACAATTGAAAATATCGAAACTGCCTTGCAAAGAAAACAGCTTTTCTTTGATAAAAAAGGTGACGAATATTACGATGTTATAAGTGCCTATATTAAAAGCATGAGGGCAGGAGATGTTGACGCAGCTTTGTATTATCTTGCCCGGATGATTGAGGCAGGCCAAGATCCCTTATATATAGCCAGAAGAATGGTAGTCTTTGCTTCAGAAGATGTAGCATCTCCAACCGCCTTGGTTGTAGCAAACGCAGTTTTTCAGGCATGCGACCAAGTAGGACTTCCAGAATGCCAAGAAAATCTGGCAGCCGGGACCGTTTACCTTGCAACTGCTAAAAAAGATAGATCCGCGTATGAGGCATATATGAAAGCTTTGGAAGATGTCCACAAGTTTGGTAATCTTCCTGTACCTTTAAAAATTAGAAACCCAGTTACTAAATTAATGGAACAAATAGGCTACGGCAAAGGTTACGAAAAATACACAAAAGAAAGTTTACTTCCGGAAAAATTAAAAGGAAAAAAATATTATCATAAAGAAAAAGAAGAAGGTAAAAACCGCAATACTGGGTATTGAGATTTTACTCTTTATCCAATCAAAAACTTGTTTCTTTTCAACCGTAGCCATGCAAATTACCCGATCCGCTGCCCCATAATAAACATAATATCTTTGACTATCTTCCGTAGCTCCGCAAGTAAATACCACATTATTTACCCTGCCAAACTTTTCATAATCTTTTTCAGGTCCTAAAATTGATTCATCACTTCTACAAAGAATCTTTCTAGGATCTGCTTCATCTAGCACAATCACTCCAAGCCTGTAAACAGAGTTTTCATCTACTCCGTGATAAAAAAGTAGCCAGCCAAAAGGAGTTTTTATAGGAGGAGCGCCGGGCCCCACCTTGAGACTGTCCCAATAATTTCTTCTTGGAGCGAATAATAAACCTCTATCCTGAAAATTTACTAAATCATCTGATTCTGCCAAACTAGTATCAGGAATTACACGATAGAGAATTGTGTACTTTCCCTTTATCTTTTCCGGAAAAAGGACAGCATTTTTGGTATCTTTTCCATGCAAAATTAAAACTCTTCTTCTAAAAAGCCTAAAATCGCTCGTCTCCGCAATACTCACTCTAACGTCCCAACCTTGAATATCAGAAACCGAAGCAATTTCATTTAGAATAACTTCTCTCGCGGCTGATGTATACAGAATATAATACATATTATCAATTTTGGTTATTCTTGGGTCTTCAACTCCCGCACTTTCATATTCAAAAGAAGGTTCAGGAGAGATGAAAGGTTCTGGGTTTCTCTCACTAACATTTTGGTAATCTTTCATCCTCGCCAACCCAAAACGGGATATTTCGTCATCCCCTTGGGCACGGTAAAGCAAATACAAGCTATTCTGATATTCGTACACTCCACAATTAAAGACCGCTTTGTTTTCCCACCAGTTCTTGGTGGGAGTAAGAATTGGATTTTTGGGCGAACGCAGAAGTTTAAACATTTTTTAATAGATTTTAAGCTTTTCTGAGATTTAAAATTTTATTATAAACTTTTTCATATTTATCAAGCATTTTCTCCAGAGTGAAATTTTCCTCAACACGCCTGCGGCATTCCAAACGACTGATTTTATCTACTTTTTTAATCTGAACTTCCGCCTGTTTTAAACTTCCAACTACAAATCCGGTTTTTCCATTTTCAACCACCTCAGGAATTGAACCTCTATTCATTGCGATAACAGGAGTTCCCAAAGCCATAGACTCTATAAGAGTTAAACCAAAACCTTCCGGATAGGTGTTCAAGTGTAAAAAGCCAATAGCAGACGAAACCAATCGTTTTTTTTCTTCCTCTTCCACTACCCCCAAATATTCTATTTCTGAAGAAAGATTCGGCCTAATTTCCTTTTCAAAATAACATTTATCTTTTTTGTCAATAATTCCAGCAATTTTTAACTTAAAACCTAATTTTTTGGCGAGCTTAACTGATAAGTGCACCCCTTTATCCGGAGAAATTCTACCCAAATAAACAAAATAATCTTCAGGATTTGGGTTAAAATAATATTCCCTTAGAGGAATTCCATGATAGACCGTATCAATATAATTTAAAAAAGGCGCGTGCCTTCTATCAGCATTGCTTATCGAAACAAAAAAATTTTGAGAATACTTTTTATAAATTTCAACGACTTGAGTTGAAGAAAATCCATGAATAGTTGTTAAAATGGGTGTTGAAACCAGTTTTGAAAAAACCAAAGGGTAGGCATCGTAATGATTGTGAATAATATCGTAATTTGAGGCTTCCTCAAAAACCAAAGCTGTGTGGAGATATTGATAAACTTTCGCTTCCAATTTTGGATCCTCCATGATAGGTCTCGGACAAACCCAACGCAACTTTGCCGATGTCAAAGAATCACCTGTCGCATACAAAGTAACATCATAACCTCTTTTAGTCATGCCATCTGCAATATAACTTGCAATAAGTTCCCAAGGACCGTATTTTTTCGGAGGAGTACGCCAATGAATCGGAGAAAGTATAGCCAACTTCATAATTTAAGAATACCAGCCTTTTTCAAACTAATACTTGCCAAAAGATAACAAATATTAGATTCTGCCCCAGCATTTTCATTTACTTTACCCTTATACAAACCATCAAAACAAGCCCCATCTTCCCTTATCATACTTTTCTTACTTATGTTGTTCCCAAAAAACCAGCCATAGTAAAACAAAGCCTTTTCTTTATAAATATCTTTCTTCGTCACAAGATAAGCTTCAACAAGACAAAGAACAAGATAGGATACATCTATTGGCTGTTGACCAAATAATGCCATCTTACCTCCCTTTTTCCACCAACCTTTATTTCCTACAACAACAGGCAAATTATCTTTCACAAGATTAGAAAGTAAAAAACCCAAACTTAATTCTGCTACTTTCAAATAATTATTTCTCCCAGTTAGAAGAAATGCCCTAAATAAAGACCACGGAAAAAGAGCATTTGCGTAAGTTAATTTATCTTCAAACCATAACCAATTTTTACTTCTTTCACGTTCAAACTTATTTATTAACCTATCCGCAAAATACGAAGTTAATTTTTTATCGTAAAAAGAAAGACCCAAAAGTGAATAAGCCCAAACTCTTAAGAAGCGACTTTTTAAAAGACCTTTTTCCAAATTATCAATCATTCTATCCAGCTTAGGTTGAAAAGATACTCCATATAAAGAATTCTTTAATTCGCATAAAGACCATAAAACTTCACTCGAGGCTTCTTTAAAATTATCTGGCCTTCCAGATAATTCACCTTTAGCATTCCTAAGTAAATCCACTCCTTTGTCCTTTAACAAAGAACTTTCTATCAAAAAGTAAAATCTTCTAATCAGATCAAAATCCTTAAGATAAATACAAAGTATTAAAGCTCTAGCTTGATCCTCAATCGCATATCCAAACGAATAATCCTTTTCATAACCTTTGGTAAACTGGATTATCCCGTTTTCGTCAATTAAGCTTTTGAAATATAAAATACTTTTTTTTAAATTAATTTTGGGAACTTTGGACATATTTAAAAAGATGAAGATACTGATGAGCTATATTATTCCAAGTCATCATTCTTCCCACCTCATAAGAATTATTCTCATAAAGCTTTCTTTCTCTCTCATTTTTCATTACCTTAATTACCGCCTCTGCAATTTTATTACTGTCTTTAAAGGGTACAATTATTCCACAAAATTTGCCCAATTTTTCCTTAGCGAATAAATATGGTGTTGAAATGCAAACTTTTCCAGCTCCTATAGCATAGGATAAAGCACCCGAAGCAGCTTGTTGCGGTTCAATATAAGGGGTAATATATATATCACTCGCTCCAATATATTTAATTAACTTTTTAAGACTTATATAATCTCCAATAAATCTTACATTTTTTCTAATATTTAAATCCCTAACCAGCTTTTTAAGATAATTTCTGTATTCGTCAATTCCGCCGCGTTCCTTCAAATAAACAGGGTGTGTCTCTCCTATTACCAAATACAAAAAATTCGGAATTTCCGAAACAATTTTTGGCACAGCACATATAGCATATTCAATTCCTTTAGCGGGAGAGATCAAATTTATCGAAGACATGACTATATAATTGGATAGTTTTAATCTCCTTTTGTAATACTCAGATTCAAGACGTGGGAAGTCCGGTACTCCGTGATTTATTACAACTATTTTATTTCGATTTACTTTATAAACTTTATTCAGTATGTTTTTTGCGCAGGAAAGCATAACAACCACAATTTCCGACATATGACAAACTTTTTCCAAAACGTACTTCTTATGTTCCGAGGGATCGACTAAAACAGTGTGCAAAGTAGTTATAATCGGCTTTTTAACCAAACTCATAAACTCCAAGACAGCTTCTCCATCATTCTCCCCGTAAATTCCATATTCGTGCTGAAGCGAAACTAGATCATAGTTTTTGTCCGTATTTATCCTATAGGCAAGCTCCTTATAATCTGAAATTTCATTTTCCTTTATTCTAAATTTGACTTCATTAGGATAATGAATTGAAGCGGTGATATTGCTATCTAAAGCCGCTATTTCAGCTTTTTTTAAAGGATTAAGCATGTTTATGGCATTTGTCAAATCTTTGGTAAAAGTAGCCAAACCACACTTTCTAGGGATATAAGATGAAATATACAAAACAGAAACAGGCTTTGCCAATTCACGAAGTTCTCTATCAATATTTTTGATTCTCATAAAAGTGCAACAAAAGGTTAGAAGCAGTTTCTCATAAAAAAGTAGGGTAGAAGAACACTTCTTCGCTGACTTGGTCTTCCAACATCCGACATTCTACTATTATATATTATATTTTACACCCGGAAAGCAAAAATATACTTCCTTCTCTAATTGCGGGGTTTTATTTTATCCTTACCCATCCACTTGCGAAGAACTTCAGGAATTACTACCGTTCCATCAGCTTCCTGATAATTTTCCAGAATTGCCAAAGGAGTACGAGATGTTGCAATTGCAGTTCCGTTAAGCATATGTAAATACTCGGTCTTTCCATTTTTTCGTCGCAAACGAATATTCAGATTTCTCGCTTGATAGTCAGTACAATTTGAAGTTGAAGTAACCTCCCCATATTCATTCCTCGAAGGCATCCAAACCTCTATGTCAAACTTTCTAGCAGCCATCGCACCCAAGTCTCCCGTACACATTTCAATAACTCTATACGGAAGCCCTAAGTTCTGGTAAATTTTCTCCTCCATTTTCAAAATATGCTGATGCATGTTTTCCGACTCTTCAGGTTTGCAATATATAAACATCTCGGCTTTGGTGAACTGATGCACCCTATACAAACCCTTGGAATATTTTCCATATGCTCCAGCCTCTTGGCGAAAACAATGGGAATAGCCAATATATTTTAGGGGTAAATTATCTTCAGGTATAACCTCATCCGCATGTTTTCCAGCCAATGTTACTTCAGCGGTTGCAATAAGTCCTAAATCCTCGCCTTCAATAACATACGTTTGGGCTTCATCACCTTTCGGCATATACCCCGTTCCCAAATAATAACGACTTTTGGCTAAATCGGGAGTAATAACCGGCAAAAATCCCTCTTTTTCCAAAAACTCTATTGCGTATCGAACAAGAGCTAATTCAAGCAAAGCTCCATCGCCATAAAGAAAATAAAATTGTGATCCGGCAACTTTTGCCCCAGTTTCAAAGTCTAAAATTCCCAAACTCTCTCCTAATTGAAGATGATCTTTGGGTTCAAAATCAAACTTTCGAGGTTTACCCCATTTTTTAATCTCAACATTTTCTCGATCGTTTTTCCCATAAGGAACCCTCTCTAAAGGAAGATTTGGAATTTGTGAAAAAACCTCCCAAAACTCCTTTTCAATTTTATCAAGCTGCGGCTCTAATTCCTGTAATTTTGTCTTTATCTTTTTACCTCCTTTAATATCTTTCACTTTTGCCAATCTATTCCTTTCTGCTCTTAACCTCTCAACTTCGCCCAGTAAATTCAATCTCTTCTTATCCAAATCAAAGGCTTTATCAACAATTAAAGGATCAAATTGTTTGTCAGAAACCGCCTTTTTAACTTTACCCGGCTCACCCCGAAGCAATTGAATATCAATCATATACCCATATTATATTATTTAATTTGTTCTCAACCAATAACAAAAACTTAATTATCTTTTTTCAAGCTATCATAAATCTATTTGAAGCTATACGGAAAAACCTTCTTAAATATGCGAAAGAATCTTTTGGCTATAAAAAATATTTTATAGTCCTAGATCTTCATGAATTGACTGCATTGCAGAAAGTGCAATTTGCACAAACTCTCTGATTGGAATTCCCAAACGCGCTTCACATTCTTCAATTTGCTTTCTATTCACCCCTGCGGCAAAAGAGGGTGAATTCCACTTATTCATCACCGAATCGACAGTAACAGAAGCTAACTTTTTATCAGGTCGCACAAGTGCTACAGCCACTATAAACCCGGTTAATTCATCACAGGTATATAAAGCCCATTGCATTTTGGTCTTTGGCATCGGAGCCCCATCAACAAACTTCCAAGCGTGAGATGCCACAGCATCATAAATGTCTATTTCCACATTCAAATCTTTAAGCCATTTCAAAACTTGTTTTGTATGTCTTGATTTAGCATCATCTTTAGTCAATTCATAATCAGCATCATGAAGCAACCCCGCAATTTTCCATTTATTTCTCTCAATATCGCTTTTTTGACCATTTTCCAACCTGTCGTACAAAGCACCCATTACAGCCTCCACAGCATAACAATGTTTTCGCAGATTGACATTCTGCACGTTATCGTGAAGTAATTTTAGTGCTTGATCTCGGGTCATACCAAACAGCAATAAAAAACTAAATTAATAAAGAGAATAGATTTATTTTACTTTATTTTAGATAATCTTAATACTAGATGCCAACATTTTAACCACCTCTTGCCAGAATATTAAGTTTCTATGAGTTTTATGTAAACATTTCACAATATTAATAAACTCTTTTCTTTTTATTTCCTTACTACTTTATTACTGGTTATAATATTCTTCGTAGGTATAACATTTATAAATACCGGGGACATTTTTCTCTCTATCTGGCATCCAAAGGCGACCTATGTATGAACAAACAAAACGACTTTTATTTGCCAATTTTTGCATCAGTAAAAGCTGTAAAATACCAATAATTAAAACACTGATAAATATTACGAATAACAAAAAAGGGTTGGCAAAATCATCTTTATAATTTTTATTACTTTTGGATTTATTTCCTCTTACCATATTATTGTGCGACTAATTTTAAAATTTAACCTCGAACGCGCTTAAAAAATCATTTCTCCGGACGAAGAGTTGGAAAAAGAATAACCTCTTTTATCGACCAAGTATTGGTAAAAAACATTGTTAATCTATCTATGCCGATACCTATTCCTCCCAACGCCGGCATACCATATTCCATTGCCTCCAAAAAATCTTCATCCACCTGTTGCGCCTCTTCCTTATCTTTTCTTGCCGCTTTTACATCTTCCTCAAAACGTCTTCGTTGTTCAATCGGATCAGTCAACTCACTCCAGCCATCACAGATTTCTTTACCCCCAATATAACCCTCAAATCTCTCAACCCAATCAGGTTGGTCCCATTTTGCCTTAGAAAGAGGGGAAATTTCTTTTGGATAATCGATAACCCAAATTGGTTCTATCAACATATCCGTAATTTTGTGCTCAAAAATATTGAAAATTAGCTGTCCCTTAGTTTCACCACCTACTACCTCAAGATTGTTTTCATTACAGAATTTCAAAAGATCTTCTTTTGTACTTGACAAAACATCCAATCCCAATTTCTCTTTTATAATATCTACCATAAGAACTCTAGGCCATTTACCGGATAAATTTATATTTTTTTCTCCTACTTTGATCTCCAATTTTCCAAAGATAGATTTCGCAAGATGTTTAAACAAACCTTCCGTGATATCCATAATCTTATGATAATCTGCGTAAGCCTCATAAAATTCAATCATTGTAAATTCCGGACTATGTGTCTGATCGATACCTTCATTCCGAAAATCTTTACAAATTTCATATACCCTTCTGTAGCCCCCGACAATCAAGCGTTTAAGGTAAAGCTCATCAGCAATTCTCAAATAAAAATCACACCCCAAAGCATTGTGTTTTGTCCTAAATGGCTTCGCATTCGCTCCACCATATAAAGGTTGAAGTGTAGGTGTTTCAACTTCCCAATAACCCAAACTATCAAGGTACCTTCTTATCTCCCTTACCAATTTTGTCCGAATGTTAAACCTCTCCCGAACCCCTTCATTCAAAATCAAATCCAGATACCTTTTACGATATCTTTCCTCTATATCTTTTAAACCATGCCATTTTGAGGGTAGGGGACGAATTGATTTTGAAAGAATTTGAAAATCTACCACATCGATAGATATTTCTCCAGCGGAAGTCTTAACAACTTTGCCCCTCGCATATAAAAAATCTCCTACATCAAAAAGTTTTAACAGTTTAAAATTATCACCCAGATTATCTTTTTGAAACCAAAGCTGAATCAACCCACTTTCGTCTCTCAAATCAGCAAAAATAATATTCCCATGTTCACGCCATCCCATTACTCTTCCGGCAACTTCAACTTCCTGACCCATCAAATTTCTTGCCTTTTGGATTTCAATAGGCTCACCCTTCGCCCGTGACGGATAGGGATTGATTTTCAAATCGCGCAGCTTTTTAACTTTTTCAAGTCTTATTTTCCGGATAGATTCAAGGGTTTCATTTGCCATAAACACAAGTTTAGCAAAGAATGCCATTTTGGTAAATTGAAAAAATTAAAACAGAAAACCTTAAAATACCTTCTACTGCTATTTGACATGATTTTTAAATTTACCACTAAAGAATCCAATCCAAGAAGTACTAAAACAAATTTACAGAAATTGTAATGCTCTTATTCAATCTGCAAAATTTCGTAAATTATTTTACCAGCGGGGGCTTCAACCTCAACTTTATCTCCCTTTTTCTTACCCATTAGTGCTTTTCCCAAAGGAGACGTATGAGATATCTTTTTTTCAGTGGGATCTGCTTCCCAGTCACCAACTATATAAAACGTATGCTGGCTATTTCCAGCTTTGAGTGTAACTTTTGTTCCCAACGCAACACCATTTCCATTTCCATCATTCGCAACAACTAAAGCATTTTTGGTAACTTCTTCCAGTTCTGAAATTCTTCCGTCTAAAAATTCAAGCTCATCCTTTGCATTATGATAATCACTATTTTCACTTAAATCTCCCTGAAGCCTGGCATTAGAAAGCCTTTCAATCACTTTTGGTCTTTTGACGTTGACAAGTTCATCAAGCTCCTTTTTCAAAGCTTCCAAACCGCTTTTGGTTATTTCAATTTTTCCGTTAGTATTCATAAGATCAATAACTATTTCTCTATCAAAAAACCCCTCCCTTTTTTGTGCTTTTGTGAGTTTAGATTTTTATTTTAAATACCACCGACTCACAAAAGATCGCCAATAATCATATTGGCACACAAAAACATAATTGGTGAGGGGTTTTCTTTCATAAATATAGCTGAAATTTAAGCAGAAAAAACCATTTTTGTCAATAGAAATAAGGAGTTGACGAAATTTCAGGGTATTACTTCCTTCCACTCAATAACTTTTACCGATAAAGAGCGGGGCATAAGTAAAATTAAATCAGGAGCAAACTCAAAAAGTTCACCTGGTCTTAAAGCATCATCCCCTAAATTTCTCTGAAGGTTAACCTTATTTAAAGCAACAACACTTCCCCTAACATGCAAGGGTTCGTCCAAGTTGGAACCTTTGCTTCCAGTCCTAAACTCTTGAGCGGTAAAATATATTCCCTCGATATCGGGTTGGGGATTCGGACTTTCATAAGGACCGTTTACATTGGGATCAACAATAATATTGCCATTTGTGATAACCATAAAAAAACCTTTTCCTTTTGTCAGCCTAATCTTCTTTTCAATTTGAACATCGGTTCCCTCTACAAAGAGGATAATCTTTTTTTCACCTATATCAACCATATCATCTGAATCGGTAATAAAAAATGGTGGAAATGCTCCGCTTCCTTTATATTCAAAATAATAATAACCGCTTCCTTCTGGATATTCTCTTCCTGAATTAATAAGAGTTGCCTCATCTACTCGGTTTAAAGAAAGATTTTCTGGAATAAATTTGGGAATTTTATTCCTTAATGATGAATAAGAAGGAGGTTTTAGATTATTCAAAGTATTTTCTACCTTCCACCCCTTCTCAGAAACTGTTCCGGGAGAAACAACGACAAAATTATCCTTTCCAGCTATAGCAATCCCCGGATCACCAACTATTAGATATTTACTAAGAGGAATCGGTATATTTATTCCCGCATTAGTTATAACATCGCCTCCCTTAAATTGAGACCATGAAGGTTGATCCGTAACAATAATCGTTGATTGTGCTTGGGGAGTACAATAAGCAATATTTCCGGGGGAAGGAACATTGTCCATTTGCCCATTTGCTATAATTGTCCATGAGCCTGCATTAAAGGCTGATAGTTTGGTATTCAAATGATGATCAAGTGTGAAATCATCGGAATAAAAATAGCTTCCACTAGGACATGAAGCATAAGAAATATCGCAAACAGAAATACCCCCGGCTGCTGGATTTAGTGAAAAATCAATTTTTGAAATTAAATTACTTTTATCATCTATTGTTAAAGGAATAGGATTAAGATTATCACCGGGAATCAAATTAATTTCTGAAGGCAATGAAAGTGAACAGGATGCAGGAGGTGAACATGGGGCAAATATACATCCATTTTCATCCCGCGCCGGAATAATTTGCCATGGGTGAGCTGGATTTCTCCTCCATAATAATCTTAATATATCCGTTCCCCATTCCATCTTATAATACCACAATTCTATCCTATGCCACCCCCCAGTTAAATATTTCTCACCCTCAATGTAAGTTAAATCACCATAAGTGGCTTCCCAAATATCTTTCGTTACCCATTCATCATCTATCTTTAACGCACCAGAATCACGTTCATCACCCCACTCCACTCTAAAATAATAAGTTCCATTTTGTCCTATACGAATATAACCTGACCATATATTTGAATGATAAACATTGCAAGTGTTCAAAGCCCAAGCACCACTTTTATCAATAGGGGCTTCATAAACATCCTGTTTTCTCCATTTAAAAAATTCTACACAGCTATAGTATTTACCCCAAAGTACACATTGGTTATTATAATTTTTATTACAAGGTAAATCTATTGTATCCCCACCACAATTACCACAGTATTCAGAAGAAGAACCACCTTCTCCACCACCCGCGCAACAATCATACCATAATCTACCACTACCTACATAATTACAATCACCTGCATATTCATCACATCCTACATAGCAAGGGTTACTATCAGTACCATAAAAAAAACCACAACAATAATTAAGATTCGATGGGCAATTACTACTTCCCGACCGCGCGCTACATTTTCCAGTAAAAGTACTATACTCTTCGTAACAAAGACCCAAATCAGGATCCCTTACACAATTGTAAATACATATAAAATCTCTATCAACATTATTTTGACAGGTAGTTGTCCCACAGTACTGATCTGCATAAACCCCCTCCACTTTAACAAAATGAAAAAAAATAGCGGACAAAAATATTAAATATAAAATGATTTTAATTTTCATATTTCTTACAATCTGTAAATACGAAGTGCTGGAACAATTTTTACAGCATAATTCCCCTGACTTTCGGAAAATTTCTGATATATCAATTCACCATCTTGAGATTTAATAAAATTGATAATCAAACATACATTTATATTCTTTTTACACACAAATTCTTCAAAACTTTCTGGGCTTAAATTACCCAGATTAGACGAGGTGAAATATTCAACTCCTATTTGTTCACCAAAATTAAAAATGCGAGAATAACCTTCACTTTCAATTTTTTTTCCTTCATCTTCAACTTTTAAATAAGCCATTTCATAGTATTCACCTTGTAAAAATCCCCCTAAAAAAACGTCTACAAATTTAATTGAACCATTTGAATCACGATAAACACATTTGTAATAATATCCACCGTCCTTTTTAAAAGACAATAAATATATAGGTTGAAACTTAGCTAATTCAATTTCTGTTCTAGCAATTCTTGAGGATGGGGGAATAAAATAAGCGTTTTTAGGCTTTAAAGGAACAACAACGTAATTAAAAACCAGTATTACAATCAAAAATACAAAAATTATAATCGAGAGAAATAAAATTACCCGTAATAACTTATTCTTTACTGCAAGAACATTCATTAATTAATAATACAACAAACAAAAAAACATATAAGTTCTAGATCCAATCGCAACCCCTAAGTAGTAAAATATTTAGCTTCAAAGGGGGTGAGAAAGTATTAAACACAGTAAATTACAAGATTGGGAAAGAGATGAAATTGTAATTTTAAGATCATCT
>Ga0209102_1000955_pt1 | contig 16770 bp, 14 predicted proteins | sample ConPoolayeHmetaG_FD_185483 | JGI IMG/M metagenome (GOLD analysis project Ga0209102, IMG submission 185483) | Hot spring microbial mat communities from California, USA to study Microbial Dark Matter (Phase II) - Cone Pool mat layer H metaG... ...
TTTGTGGATGATTGGGAACAAGCCTCTCACAGCGGAGAAATAAACGTCCCAATAAGCCAAGGAATACTAACGCGGGAAAACGTTTGGGCTGAAATAGGCGAGATTGTTGCAGGCTTAAAACCTGGAAGAGAAAAAAGAGATGAGATTACAGTTTTCACCTCAACGGGCTTAGCGGTTCAAGACGCAGTTACTGCAAAACTCGCCTATGAAAAGGCATTAAAGAAGGGCATTGGAAGGTTTATCAAAATAACCTAACCTTTTTTCAGTGTTACACTGTTTGGTCCACATAAGCTGCAGCTTGAAAATGTTTCCTCCTTTCTGGTTACTTATGGTGCTGTTGGCGTTGTTATGGTGTATGGTTCTGTTTCAAAGTCTTGTGCAAAATAGGCTATCACTTCAACCTCCTTCCCCCTATATCCTTCCCAGTTCCAATACAAGGTAATGGTTTCCTCCGAGTTAGGCGAAATACTCACTGAAAGATCGCTAAAGGTGCAGGTTGTTCCATTTTCCAAGGTGCAAACAATTTTATTGACTGTAACAGGGATGGCGGATTCTGCAGAGTTAAATATTGTCACGTTGAAGTGTCCAGTGTCACTTTCATTGAAACTTACATCCGTAATTTCTGCGTAAACCCTTGGCAAGTAAACTTCTCTTGAGAATATATATCCTTGTTCGGTGAAAACGGTGATTATGGTTTTTTCTACTCCTTGCCAGCTTCCGTTAAAATTGATGTGAAGAGACTTGCCTATGGTAATTGTTACTGGTTGGACATTTGCATCAGGCGTCATCTCTCCAACTGCTATGTTAGAAACAGTTATTTTTTTAATAGTTAAGTTAATCGCTGATATCGCATCATTTACTAGTGTTATGTTAAATTTCTTCAAAGAAACTTCTGGAATAAAAGTTGGAAATATATATAGCTTTACAAATGGAAGAGTAATCTCAAGATTGGATGCTGAGGAGTCTGAGGAAAAGATGTGCACGATTATGTCTTTGCCGGCAAACTCCCCTACAAATTCTCCCAGAGGTACAGTTGTGTCGTCTTTTATAATTTCTGAGCATGTGATGTTTAAGGATTCGCCGCTTGGAATAACCACTCCATTTTCAATAGGCGGTTCAGTTTTTGCAATGTAGAAAAGCTGGTTCTCCCCCTTTAGGCTTAACGCAACTCCATAAATTGTTGCTTCTGTAGGCGAGTAGGAGGGGTTTAAGACGCTAATTTTAAATGAGGTGGCATTTTCCTTATCAAAATAAAAGCCAGTAATCACAAGAGTTGTTCCCTCGGGAACCTTAACATTAACATAGGCTGCGATTGTAAACGCATAGGAAATTATTCCGCCTATTATTACAGCTATTATTATAAGGAGAATAACCATAAGAGTTGAAAGCCCTTTTAAATCGGAGTGCATGTGCATAACGTTCACCTTACGCTTTTAACGTGTTTTTATCTCATAACTTTTTGAATAGATAAACATTCTCATTAAAATGACTTTAATTTTGCTCTGCGGAAAACCGTTTTCTCTAGTTTTCCTTTTGGCATTTGCCTTTTTCCATCACAAAGTTTAATTGGCATGGGCTAGAAAGAGTGAAGCACGTTTGAAGTGGTGAAAATAGAATGGACGACAGCCTCGCGATTATTGGCGCTGGAGTTATAGGCGGAGCCATTGTTAAAGGTCTCGTTAAAAGCAGATATAAGGGTAAAATCATAGCCACTAGACGAAACGTGGAAAAACTGGAAGAGCTGAGAAAGTTAGGCGTTTCCACGACTAAGGACAACAAAAAAGCAGCTTCAGAGGCTGACATAGTTTTTATTTGTGTAAAGCCCAACGACGTGTTAAAGGTTCTTGAAGAAATAAAGGAGGCTGTTAAGGGGAAAATGGTTATTTCCACAGCCGCCACCATTCCACTGAAGCAATACAAAAGAGCGGTTCCAGAAGCTAGATTTGTTAGAACCATGCCAAACGTTGCAATTCTAGTTCAAGAATCCTTCACTGCATACACGTGCGATAATGACGTAACAGCAGAAGATAAAAAGAAAGTTAAGGCAATTTTCAGCACCATGGGGGTGTGCCAAGAAGTAGAAGAGAAATACATGGACGCCGTGACAGCCCTAAGCGGAAGCGGTCCAGGATATATCTCCATAATAATTGAAGCCCTTATGTATGCTGGTTTGAAGGTAGGTCTCCCCAGAGATTTGGCTCTTAATAGCGCGGCGCAGACTGTTTTAGGCACAGGAAAACTTGCCTTAAAAATGGATGGCCACGTTTCCGCAATAAAGGACATGGTGACAACTCCTGGAGGAACAACCATCGAAGCTATCTACGAGCTTGAAGGAAGCCAGATTAGGCAGGCGCTCATGCGGGCCGTGGAAAAAGCCACTGAAAAATCTCAGATAATCAGAGAAAAACTGGCCATTTCTTAAGCTGTTCCTTACGTTCGAAATGTTTCATGGTTTTTATTAGGAGAAAATAATAGTGAATTTTATTAACTTAAACGGGTGATATGCAGTTCGCGTTAAAGGTGATATTAGCATGTATGGTTGGAATGGTAAATTCTTAAGAGTTAATTTAACAAAGCAGAAGGCTGCTGTGCAGGAATATGATGCCGAAATGGCTAGAAGCTTTCTAGGCGGAAGAGGGTTTGCCGCTAAAATCCTCTGGGATGAACTTAAACCTGGAATAGACCCTTTATCCCCTGAGAACAAACTCATTTTTGCTGTTGGACCATTAACAGGTTTTCTTCTTCCCAGCAGTGGAAAGCTTGTTGTTGCAGCTAAAAGCCCTTTAACTGGCGGTTACGGCGACGGAAATTTGGGTTCTCATGCCGCTGTTCAAATGCGTAAAGCTGGCTACGACGCAATAATAGTGGAAGGCAAATCGGAAAAACCCACAGTCCTTCTCATTCAGGATGGCAGCACCCAATTCCTTAATGCCGATGAACTCTGGGGCCTAGACTCCTTTGAAACCGAACGCAAATTAAGAGACATTTATGGGCCTACAGCTGGCATCCTCACCATAGGCCCAGCTGGAGAAAACCTTGTGAAGTTCGCCAACATAGTCTCTCAGGGTGGAAGGGCAGGCGGCAGACCTGGAATCGGGGCGGTTATGGGTTCCAAGAATTTGAAAGCCATCGTTATTGTTGGTTTAGGCGAATTGAGAGCAGCAAACCTGAAGGAATTGAAAGATTTAGGCGCTGAAGCCTACAGGGAGATTTTGACAAAGCCTAATTACGCGTTCTGGAAACGCCAAGGCACCATGTCTACCCTTGAATGGAGCCAAGAAAACAGTGTTCTGCCCACATGCAACTACAAAGAAGGCGTTTTCGACGAGGCTGACTCCATAGGAGGGTTTGCCATGGAGAAGATTAAGTCTTCGCAGAGGGGTTGCCCCAACTGCAACATGACATGCGGTAATGTGGTTAAAGACGCCGACAAAGAGGAGTCTGAGCTTGACTACGAGAACGTTGCAATGTTAGGCGCAGACATTGGAATTGGCGATTTAAAGAAGGTTGCCGCCCTAAACAGACTTGCAGACAGCCTTGGCTTAGACACGATTTCCCTAGGTAATGTTATAGGCTTCGCCATAGAGGCTTCTGAAAAGAAACTTATCAAAGAAAAAATTGCTTGGGGTGATTATAAGGCAGCCAAAGCCTTAACAAAAGACATTGCTTATAGACGTGGCTTAGGCGGAATGCTTGCAGAAGGCGTCCGCTTTGCTTCTGAAAAAATTGGGGGAGATTCAAGCCAGTGGGCTATGCATGTTAAGGGATTGGAAATTTCTGGGTATGACTGCCATGCTGCGCCTGCAATGGCTTTGTCCTATGCCACAAGTCCCTTGGGAGCACATCACAAAGACGCTTGGGTAATCTCTTGGGAAGTAAAGGCTGGAAGAGAAGGGTACGGCGAGGAAAAAGTTGACAAAGTCATAGAGCTGCAACGTCTCCGCGGAGGCTTCTTCGAATTCGCAACTGCATGTAGACTTCCATGGGTTGAGCTTGGCTTCGAGCTTGAATGGTATCCAAAGTTTCTGAAGGCAGCCACAGGCCTTGAGATGACATGGGACGACTTACACTTAATCGCCGATAGAGTTTACACGTTAATTCGCGCCTTTTGGGTGCGGGAGTTCGGCAAGGCATGGACTAAAGATATGGATGTTCCACCTGCAAGATGGTTCAAAGAGCCATTAACCAAGGGGGCGCTGAAAGGCGCGAAGCTTGACAGAGAAAAATACGAAACCATGTTGCAGACGTATTACCGGAAAAGAGGCTGGGATGAGAGGGGAATCCCCACAAAAACAACGCTCAACAAACTAGGTCTAAAAGATGTTGCTGGAGAGCTTAAAAAGAAAGTTGAACTGAAGAGCTAAAAGCTCCCCCCTTTATTTGGCGCTAATAGGACTTTGCGAAATAAACTACTTCTTTTGCCTCTTCACCGCAGTAGATGCAGTTTGATATGGGCTTCTCCTTTTCAAAAGGAACAAGTCTAATAGTGGCGCCAGTTTCCTCTTTTATCTTTTCTTCACATTTTGGGCTTAAACACCATGAAGCCTTAATGAAGCCGCCCTTCTCCTTCAAAACTTCCTTGAACTCTTCATAGTTCTTCACTGCTGTGATTTTTTCCTCAAGGAATTTTCTGGCTCTGTCAAAAAGGTTGTTCTGTATCTCATCGAGAAGCTTTAGCACGGCGTTTGCTGCGTCCTCTTCTTTTACAGTTATTTTCTCAAAAGTGTCTCGTCTGGCCAGTGTCACCTGTCCATGTTTTACATCTCTTGGGCCGATTTCAACTCTCACAGGCACGCCTTTCAATTCCCAATCGTTAAACTTCCAGCCAGGCGTATACTCTCTTCTGTCGTCGAGGACTGAGGCTATTCCAGCTTCCTGCAGCTTTTCATGGATTTTTTTTGCATTAGCCAGTATTCTGTCCATGTCGGCGTCTTTGTAGGGTATTGGAATTGTAACTGCTTGTATCGGGGCTATTTTGGGCGGCAGAACAAGGCCTTTGTCGTCGCCGTGGACCATGACCAGTGCGCCTATGATGCGTGTGGATATTCCCCATGATGTCTGCCAAACATGGTGCTCTTTCTCGTCTTCGCCTATGAATTTGATGTCGAAAACTTTTGAAAAGTTCTGTCCCAAATTATGCGAGGTTCCCATCTGTAGGGCTTTCCCATCGGGCATTATCGCCTCTAAGGTTGTTGTGTAAAGGGCTCCTGCGAATTTCTCGCTTTCCGTTTTCCTGCCCACAAGCACTGGAATAGCCAAATAATTCTCCATCAAATCGCGGTACTCGTTTAGAATTTCCATAACCTCTTTGTCGGCTTCTTCCTCCGTTGCGTGGGCGGTGTGGCCCTCCTGCCATAGGAATTCTCTTGTTCTTAAGAAGAGTTTTGTGGCTTTTGTTTCCCATCTTACAACGCTGCACCACTGGTTCAGCTTTATGGGCAAGTCTCTCCAGCTTCTAATCCACTTGGCGAACGTCGCATAAATTATAGTTTCAGACGTAGGCCTTATGGCAAGTCTCTCTTCCAGCTGTGTGTCTCCGCCCATAGTGACCCATGCAACCTCGGGAACAAACCCTGCAAAGTGCTCCGCCTCTTTTTTCAGAAAGCTTTCAGGTATGAATAAGGGGAAATACACGTTCCTATGTCCAGTTTTCTTTATTTTTTCGTTAAATATTTGTTGGATTTTCTCCCATATAGCGTAGGAGAGTTCTCTGAAAACCATGCATCCCTTTATTGGGGCATAATCTGCCAATCCAGACTTCAAAACTACTTGCGTGTACCATTCTGAGAAGTTTTCAGACTTTTTAACAGCAACCCCCAAATCTGACATTTAACTCCCTCTTCATTATTTTGCAAATTCTAGTGTAAGGATTCGCCTTTTCGTCTTCAAATCTCTTCTCTTCCTTTTAAGTTTTCAGCTTTTATGACCTTAATATATTGTTTAGGATACACGCCTTCAACTGTTTTTGGGATCGCCTTGCATTATTTAGGGCTTTTATTGATGACAATTTTCCTTTCCTATGGTAAGTGTTTTAACCTAATCAGTGTTAAATCTAATATCCTTTAGAGGAGTGTTTGGGGTGAGAGCTCTCCTCATAGTTGCCGACGGAATGGCTGATAGGCCAATAAAAGAGTTAGGCTGGAAAACTCCTTTGGAGGCTGCCCGCAAACCCTCCATAGACCGCATGGCAGCCGAGGGAATCTGTGGCATAATGGATCCTATTTCCCCTGGCGTGCCAGCGGGCAGCGACACTGCCACGCTTTCGCTTCTCGGCTACGATCCCTTAAAATATTATTCTGGCCGAGGCGCTTTAGAAGCATTGGGTTGGGGTTTAAAGGTTGAAAAGGACGATGTTTGTTTTAGATGCAACTTCGCCACTGTGGATGAGAGTTTAACTGTTCTTGATAGACGGGCAGGTAGAATTTCCAACGATGACGCTTCTAGGCTGGCTGAGAACCTCAAAAAAGTTAAGTCCCCAAATCGTTCAACAAAATTTTTGTTCCAAAACACTATTCAACACCGTGCTGCCCTTGTTTTACGCGGCTCAAACCTTTCAACTGCTGTCAGCGGCTCAGACCCGGGAAAGATTGGAGAAAAAGTTTCAGAAATAAAGCCTTTAAACGGCAGTCCTGAAGCTAATTTTACGGCGAAAATCCTCAGCGAGCTAATGCAGAAATTCCACAAAGTTTTGAAAGGACATAAGGTCAACATGGAGAGGGTTAAGCGGGGACTGCCTCCAGCCAACATGGTTTTGTGCAGAGGCGCTGGAAAGATTCCAGAAATTAGGCCTCTGCGGGAGATTTACCGAATAAAAGCGGCATGCATAGCCGTTACTTCCCTGATCCGAGGGGTATGCAAGGTTGCTGGAATTCAAGTGTTAAATGTTGAAGGCGCCACTGGAACACCCCAGACAGATTATTTGGCTAAAGCTAAGGCGGCTGTTCAAGCTTTGAAAGAGAACGATTTTATATTGTTGCATGTGAAGGCTACTGATGTTGCAAGTCACGATGGAAACCCTCAACAGAAAATCGAGATCATCGAAAAAATCGACTCTATGATTTCCTTCATCCTTGACAATGTAGATTTAGGCGAAACATATGTGGCCTTGACGGCTGACCATACAACTTCATGTGTTACGCGAAATCATGAGGGTGACCCTGTTCCAGTGGCGATAATGGGGCCTTATGTCCGCAGGGACGATGTAAAGGAATATGGCGAGAGAAGCTGTGCAAAAGGCGGTTTAGGCCGTATAAGGGGCATAAACCTTATGCCGATTCTTATGAACCTTATTGGCAAAGCTGAAAAGTTCGGAGCCTAGTCGCTTAAGGAGCATCAGCGGCATTTGATTGAAAAAACTGGAACATTTTCAATTTTGGCATTTTCAAAAGACTATAAATTAATAGGAGTTGCTGTGGCTTCCGGCTCAATATCTGTAGGCGCAAGAGTACCCCATGTCAAGCCAAGCGTAGGCGCCGTAGCAACCCAAGCATACACAAACATTTCCTACGGCGTCGAAGGCTTAAAACTGTTGGCAATGGGTATTTCACCAGCAGAAGCCCTAAAAAAGCTTTTAGCAGAAGACTCAGGAAGGGAACTGCGACAGGTGGCGTTAATGGACTTCGCTGGAAGAAAGGCTGTTTTCACAGGTTCCATGGTTCCTCAGTGGCGTGGAGAAATTATAGGCGAAGACTACATTGTGATTGGCAACCTTTTGAAAAATTATAGGGTTCTCAAAAGCATGGTGGTGGAGTTTGAAAATTCAAGTGGAAATTTGGCTTTGCGAATGGCTAAAGCCTTAAAGACTGGAAGCGAAAGCGGCGGAGACAAAAGAGGGGAAAGGTCTGCTGCACTGATTGTTGCTGGTGATAATGACGTAGAGGTTAATTTAAGGGTAGATTTTCATGAAAATGCGGTTCAAGAACTTTTGCGCCAGCTTGAAACTTGGCGTTAAGCTTATACTAAAACGTTAAAGCCTTCTTTTCCCTTTTCTATTTAGATGTTTTCAAGCATCCGCGATAAAAAGCAACAGTTAAGAGAGAAAATTTGGAGCGAAATGGAAGGTTTAGGAGTGGCAACCTTTCCATTGCCATGTAAGGGTAGAATACCAAACTTTTTGGGCGCTGAGGCTGCCGCTGAAAAACTACGCCAGCTTGAGGAATGGAAAAAGGCTAAAGTAATCTTTGTAAACCCAGACTCACCGCAGCGAAAGGTTAGAGAAAACGCCTTAAAAGACGGGAAAACCCTCATAATGGCTTCTCCAAGGCTAAAGAAGGGCTTTATTCTGATAAACCCGGCGGATGTAAAGGGCAAAGAACATTTGGCTTCAACAATAAAGGGTGCCTTTAAATTTGGAGTCGAATTGCAGGATTTTCCAAAGCCAGACCTAATTGTTGAAGGTTCAGTGGCTGTGGATCAGCAAGGGCACAGGCTTGGTAAGGGACATGGCTATGGCGATACCGAAATAGAGATTCTGAAAAGAAAGTTTGGACAAATCCCTGTTGCCACCACAGTTCACGACATGCAAATAGTTGAAAAAGTCCCCTTCGAAGAAAAAGACGAGAAAGTCTCAATAATAGTTACACCAACAAAAACGATTCGAGTAACTACCTAAAACTGAAAGACAAAATCTAGAAGATATAGTTGCTATTGGCTTTTCCACAACAAAATTTTATATGCCTATATATTAGGGGGCTAGTGACTTGCCAAGCTTAAAAAGCCGTGAACACGTCTTTACCGAAGCCCTTCAAGACTTGTCTCGTCTTCAAGCCAAAGTCTTCTAAGGATTTCTTATGCCTTTTATGCTATGCGCATTTCATGTTTATGGTAAGTTCTTTAAGGCTGAAATTAGTAAGAAGGAGAGAGGTTAAAGCTTGGCCATCGAGGACATGCTTAAACACTTTGTCGAATGGATGCAAAACTTTTCTGTGCAATACGGGTATTTCGGCGTTTTCCTCATGAGCTTGTTAGGATCTATGTCAATTTTCTTCCCAATTCCCTACACTGTGGTCATATTCACACTAGGCACGGTTGAGGAATTTAACCCTCTTTTAATCGCGTTAGCCTCTGGCGTAGGCTCAGCTGTCGGAGAATTTTCAGGGTATCTACTTGGTTTGGGCGGTAGAAAAATCATAAGCGAAAAAAGCAAACGCAAAATGGATTTTCTCCTAAAAGTTTTCGGAAAATTCGGCCCATTGGCTATATTCCTTTTCGCTTTAACGCCTCTTCCAGACGACTTACTTTTCATTCCGCTAGGTGTAATGCGTTACAACCTTTTGAAAGCCTTCATTCCCGCCCTTATTGGAAAGCTTTGCATGAGCCTAATCATAGTTTACAGCGCCCGCTTCACCATAGGGATTATCCGAGAAATTTTCGGCGTAGAAAGCGACTGGATGTCCGCGTTAATCGGCATGGTCATTGCATTAGCCTTGCTCGTAATAATCTTCATCATCATGTTTAAAGTAGACTGGGAGAAAATTTTTGAAAAATATATAGCTAAAAAAGAGGAAAGTGGCGGAAAACTTGAGGGTGATAGCTGACCTCCACATTCATGGGCGCTACAGCCGCGCCACAAGCCAAAACATGCGCATCGAAGAGATCGCGCGTTTCGCGAAAATTAAAGGCTTAAACCTCGTTGGCACTGGAGACTTCACCCATCCAAAATGGCTAAAGGAAACGCGGGAAACGCTTATCCAAGAGCCAGAAACTGGGCTATACAAAACTGCCAAAAACCCCCAATCGCCGGTCTTCTTCATGATAACAACCGAAGTTAGCACCATATTCACTTTTGAGAACAGCGTCAAGAAAATTCACCATGTAATATTAACGCCAACTATGGAAACGGCAGATCAAATTAATGAAAGACTAGCCAAGTATGGCGACTTGACGGTTGATGGCAGACCAACATTAAACATGAGCGCCGCCCAACTTGTCGAAGAGGTGATGGAAGTTTCAAGGGAAAGCATGATTTTTCCAGCCCACGCTTGGACGCCATGGTTCAGCATATTTGGAGCCTTCAGCGGCTTCGACACTGTGGAAGACTGCTATCAAGAAATGACAAAGCACATTTACGCCCTTGAAACAGGGCTTTCTTCAGACCCGCCTATGAACTGGCGTCTAAGCAAACTGGATAAGTTCACTTTGGTTTCAAACAGCGACAGCCACAGCTTCTGGCCGTGGCGCATGGGTCGCGAAGCCAACGTCTTCGAACTTGAAAGGCTAAGCTACCGAGAAATTGTGGACGCTATTCGCAACAAAGACAAAGAAAGATTCAAATTTACAGTGGAAACTGACCCAGCCTACGGGAAATACCATTGGACGGGCCACAGAAACTGTAACGTTTCCCTTTCTCCCAGAGAAGCCATAAAACTTGGAAACATCTGCCCAGTCTGCCGCAAAAAACTAACAAAAGGCGTAGAACAACGCGTTGAGGAGCTCGCCGACCGTCCAGCTGGATTCAAACCAGAAAACGCTATAGGGTACATGCATCTGCTTCCCCTTTCAGAGATTATTACCACAGTCTTAGGAGTTGATTCTCCATCAACGCAGCAGGTTTGGGATGTTTACAACAAACTCGTCGAAAAATTCGGAGACGAATATGCAGTGCTAATCGAAGTTCCAAAGGAAAAGCTGGAAGAAGTTGTGGAAAAAAGAATTGCTGAGGCGATAATAAAAGTCAGAGAAAACAGGATAAGAGTTATACCTGGATATGACGGAGTCTATGGGCGTCCCATAATCTTTGAGGAAGCTTCCACAGCAAAAACTGCAGCGGAAAGAGTTCAACAGTTGAATATAACTGACTTCATGTAGTTTGATTTTTTATGTTTCTTTCGTGTCTATGTGTTGAACATATGTGCGCGAACATTTATTAAGTAGCAATACGCACGATACATTGAGAGTTATGAAAACCATGACAGTAATAACCCCGCAAAAAAGCAAAGAAAGCGACAAAATTTCAAAAGTGATAGACCGAGTTTTGAGGCAAGTTTTTGGGGAGGAAGCCACACGCCTAATCTACCTATATCTAGAGAACAATTATTCTGTTAGGCGTGATGAGATAGGGGAAAAGGTTGAGTTGTTCGCAAAGGGACTTGAAGATTTTTTGAAGTCTGGCGCCTACGTTATTGAACGCAAAATCTTAGAAGACATTTACTCAAACTATGGGCTGCTTCGGAGACTGGAGCTGGAGCGAATAGAGGAGCACGATTTCGCCAACCATGTGCGTTTACTCATGCGGAAAACTTAGAACTTCGCCTTTTTCTCTTTCTATTCAAAATTTTTGCCCAGCGTGATAATTCTTATTAGCCTCCCCGCTGAAATAAATCCTTCAAACTTTGTGCCATGGGGAATAAATTTGAAGGACATTCTAGCAAAGGTTGTGGATACAGCAACCCAGAAGTTCGGCGCCGAATATGCAGAAATACGCGCGCAAAAATTATTCAAAACAATGCTTACGCTTAAAGAGGAGAGGGTTGAAGCTGCAAAAGAGGGAATTGAAAATGGTGCAGCTTTACGAGTTCTTGTAGATGGAGCATGGGGCTTCGCCTCTGTCGGAACATTTAACCTTGAAACTTTAACCAGCGCTCTTTCAGACGCATGTAAAATGGCCAAAGCCGCCAACTCAAAACTTAAAACTCCAATAAAGCTTGCCAAAGGCAAGGCTTTCGAAGATAAGGTTTTGGCAAAACCTCGCAAAAACCCTTCACAAATTTCAATAGAAGACAAAATAGCCACAACCTCAGCCATGGCTAAAACGATTTTAAGCTATGACAGACGCGTAAAAAGCTGCACCATAGACTATCTCGACCTTGTTGGAACAAACCACTTCATGAATAACGAGGGCACTTATATAGAGCAGGATAAGCTTTATGTCTGGTCAAGAATAACCGCCACAGCAAAAGAAGCTGAAATTCTAACCTTTAGCCGTGAAGAAATAGGCTCCACAGCGGGCTACGAGGTTTTCGACATTGAAACCCCAGAAATTGTTGGCGCAAAAGTTGCAGAAAGAGCGATAGACCAGTTAAAGGCAAAAACTCCGAAAGGCGGAAAATTTAAGGCAGTGCTTGGACCAAACGTTGTTGGGGTCTTCGTACACGAAGCTTTTGGCCATTTGGCTGAGGCGGACCTCACGCTTTCAGGTTCTGTTCTCATGGATAAATTTGGCAAAAAAATCGCCTCAGACATCGTAACCCTCTATGATGATGGAACTGTGGAAGGCGCTTTTGGCTCCTTCAAATATGATGATGAAGGTGTTCCAGCTCAGAAAACCCTTCTTGTAAAAGACGGTGTCGTTGTTGGGCTTATGCATAACCGTGAAACCGCCAGCAAGTTTAATGCGCAACCCACAGGCAATGCGAGAGCTGAAGACTTCAGAGTTGAACCCATAATTCGCATGCGCAACACCTTCATGGAGCCAAAAGACTATTCCTTCGAGGAACTTGTCGAGGACATAAAGTTTGGCTACTATTTTAAAAGCTTCAGAGGAGGTCAAGCCAACCTAGACGGCACCTTTCAAGTTGGCATTCAAGAAGCCTACGAGATAGTTAAAGGCGAAGTGGGCGAACCAGTGCGTAATGCTTCTATAAGCGGGAACACCCTTGAAACTCTTCGTAAAGTGGATGCTGTTGGAAAGGATTTTGAACTTTCGCCTGGAAGATGTGGCAAAGGCCAAACAGCTTTCGTCTGCGACGGTGGTCCTCACATTAGAGTAAAGGAGGTAATTGTTGGTGGTAGTGCTTAAAGAAGAAGAAACCCTAAGCCTAGCTGAGGCTGCAGTGAACTTTGCTGTTAAAAAGGGCGCTGACGAAGCAGAGGTCTTCATTTATCAAGGCCTCACAACAGCAGTAGCCATTGAAAGAGGGCAAATTGCAAAAAGTTCCCGCATAATTGATCAGGGATTAGGCGTCAGAGCCATAGTCAACAGTGCAGCGGGCTTTGCATACACAAATGTGCTTGGCGACAAAGGAGCTATTGAAGAGACTGCTTTAAAGGCTTTAAAATCCGCAAAAGCCAGCAAGCCAGATAATGAATGGAAGGGTCTTCCACCGAAAAAACCTTTTCAACATGTTAAAAATACCTTCGACAAAAGCGTTTTGAAGCTATCTGCTGATGATTTGGTGAAAATAGCCTCCACAATGCTTGAAGCTGCCGAAAAAACGGATAAGCGGGTTTTCCCCATAGAGGGCGGAGTTGGCGCATCCTATTTGTCTAGGGCTGTGGCGAACTCTAACGGCGTTTTAGGCTTTGACTCTGGAACAGTGATTGAGTGTAGCCTAGCCACAATCGCCCGTGAAAAAGGCGAAGTAACCCCTGTCTGCTTTGAATTCAACGTTGAAAGAAGTTATAAAGTGGACCCAGAATGGGTTGGCAAAGAGGCTGCAAGACTTGCAGTTTCAGCTTTGAAAGCAAAGAGGATTGAGACAAAAAACATGAAGGTTGTGTTGGCGCATTTTGCCCTACAACAACTACTCTATTATACATTGATGAACGCTGTTAAGGCAGATTATGTGCAGCGAAATCAATCTGCCTTTCAAGGTAAAATTGGTGAAAAAGTCGCTTCAGAAACCGTGACAATTTATGATGACGGCCTATTAGACGGCGGGCTTCACACATGGAAATTTGACGGCGAAGGAGTGCCCCAGCAGAAAACCTTAATCATAGATAAAGGCGTTCTACGCGGCTTCATCTACGACAACTACACGGCAAGAAAAGAGGGAAAAGAAAGCACGGGAAACGCTTCAAGAGCTGGCTACTTATCCACGCCGAATGTTGAGCCAACAAACTTCCACTTTATTCCTGGAAAGAAATCTCCTGAAGAGCTTATAGGAGAAATTGATGAGGGGCTTCTAGTTTATTCTCTACAAGGAGCCCACAGCAGCAACCCTGCCAGCGGAGAATTCTCTGTTGTCGCTTCCCCCTCATGGAAAATAGAGAATGGTGAAATTGCCCATGCAGCAAGGGGAGTCATGCTTGCCGGCAACGTTTTCCAAGTCATAAAAAACGTTTCAGCTTTAGCTAACAATGAGAGAAAGATTGGGCCGCTTGTAGCGCCTTGGATTCTGGTGGAAAACGTTAAAGTCATCGGAAAATAAATAACCTAGACCTTTGACTTAACTCATAAAAGTGGCGGGCCGTTTGAAAACCAAAATCAAGCAGCAACTAGTGAAATTTAACACTTTCCGCAGAATAGTCCAGTTTCTCTCATTTCTCTTCTTCAGCGCCATAATCTTCAACCTAGGGTCTTTACCCATTTTGCTGCCAGTCCTTTGGACTTGGGGTCTTCAACAAAACACTGTGGGAGACGCCTTTACAGCTGTACAACTTATACTCAGCGGCTGGTCCATGCAATCTGCCACAACTGTTTTCCCATGGATTGCAGTTGCCTCGTTTTTAATAGTTGGCGTTTTAATTGGCAAATCTCTTTGCGGATGGGTTTGCCCCTTTGGCTTCATCCAAGACTTGGTGGACTTTATTAAAACAAAGAAAATGGAGATTTCCCCATCAACGCATGGAAGCATGACCTATATAAAATACTTCATCTTAGGCATTGTTTTGTTGATTAGTTTAACTTTTTCAGCATCTAAACTTCTAGGAGGCTATAAAAGCTATGAGGGGGCACTTGGCATTTTTGCTTATGCACCCTTCACTGTATTGAGCCCTGCTGAAACACTTTTTGCAACATTGCCCAGAATGGTTCACGACTTTTCCGTTGCAGTCATGGAAAAACCACTGTCAGAAGTTTTGTCTGGAATCTTGTTTTTGCCTGCTCTCTTCTGGGTTCAACTATTCATTTTGATTGGGGTTCTTCTCTTCGCGGTTTATGTTCCAAGAAGCTGGTGCAAGTATTTCTGCCCCCATGGAGCGATTATGGCTATACTAAACAGGTTTAGTTTTCTTGGTTTACGCAGAGACCCTGTGAAATGCGTTAAGGGTGAATGCCGCGAATGCGTTAAAGCATGTCCCATGAGAGTTCGCATCTTAGACCTTCCATGGGAAAAGTTCAGCGACCCAGAGTGCATTTACTGCCTAAAATGTGTGGATGCATGTCCAAACAAGGCGATTAGACTCACTTATCCATAAACCATTAGGCCCAAAAGCTCTTCGAATATTCATTTAAAACATTCTTGTAAACGTTTTTTGTCTGGAGGCTTATCTTTTCCCAGCTGAAATTTTCCTTAACTTTTTTGTAAGCGTTTTCCCTAAGCCAATTTGCGTATTTTTCGTCAAGCAATACCCTTGTAACCCCCCATGTGAGAGAGTCTGAATTATTTGGGTAAACCTTAACGCCTGTTACGTCGTGCTCAACGATTTCTGATAAACCGCCACTGTCAGAAACTACAACAGGACTTTTTGCAGCCATGGCTTCAAGGGCAACTATACCAAAAGGTTCAAAAAGCGATGGGACAACGGAGACGTCTGCACATTTCTGCAGTTTCCTCAAGGTTTCGTCATCTAAAAAGCCTGTGAACAAAACTTTATGGGATAAACCCATTTTCTTAACAATTTCTGAAATGGACTCTTTCATGTAGCCGCTTCCCACTATTACAAATTTCGCGTTAACTTTATCCAAAATCTTAGGCACAGCGTTGATGAGCACGTGGATACCCTTCTCATAGACCAATCTTCCAACAAAAAGCACAATTTTTTCTTCAGGCAAAGCAAACTTCATTCGAAAACTGCTTAAATCAACATTTACATCTTTCTCATATTCTTTAACATCCACGCCGTTGGGAATCATAACAAGCTTATCTTCTGGAAGCCCAAAAGCCCACTTAACATGCGAAATCATGTAGTTGCTGCAGCAGATAACCCTCCAAGCTTCGTATGTTAGCCAAGCCTCTGTTTCATGAATCATTTTCTCGTAGTCAGAGTGAAGGCCGTTTCTTCGTCCAATTTCTGTTGAATGGATTGTGGCTAAGAGGGGTTTCCTAAAAACATGTTTTAACCCTATACCCGCGGTTGCCACAAGCCAGTCATGAGCATGGAAAATGTCAACTCCGCCTATACGGCTAACAATGGCGGCTGCCTCCTTCTGCATATTCATATTCATAAGGTAAACCCAACTTGCAAAATCTGGAGAAGGATTTTTGTAAGAATCTATTCTGTAAACTTCAACGCCGTCCAAGGTTTCATGTTCTGGAGCGCCGGGAAAATCGCATGTAACAACATAAACCTTAGCATGATTTTTTGTAAGGCTTTTTGACAGGTAATACACATGGGGAGATATTCCTCCAATAATCCTTGGCGGAAACTCCCATGTAAGCATCATAACCTTTAATTCATGAGGCATCTGAGGCTCGCTTCCCACTTAGGCTTTTATAGGTTTCCAAAATTGTTTTAAGCCAAGTTGAGGTTTTAGGCGGAACCACTTTTATATTTTCCATGGGAACCTTGTATGCTCTAACCGCCTCGTTTGCCATCCAATCAGACTTCACAACTATTTTTTGCGCTTCATACATGCCAAGCCATTCAATACTTTTAATAGCCATGTTAAAAGGGGAGACTGCTCCATGGGAACGGTGATCTTCTAAGCTCTCAACGGAGTATATGAAGGGTATGCCAAGCGCTTTTTTGACCGTTACAGCAGCGGGTATAAAATGCCACTCATGCACGTCAATTAAGTCCACCTGCTTGTTCGCGCCATAATATATGTTGGCTGCGGCTCTTTCAACTTCCTGGTTTAATGTGAGAACCCATGTAAGGACGCTTATGTGCGTTTTTACGGGATTCGTCACCCTATGGGTTTTGATTCCCCCGTTTTCTATAAATTCGCCA
>Ga0209102_1000957_pt1 | contig 16768 bp, 8 predicted proteins | sample ConPoolayeHmetaG_FD_185483 | JGI IMG/M metagenome (GOLD analysis project Ga0209102, IMG submission 185483) | Hot spring microbial mat communities from California, USA to study Microbial Dark Matter (Phase II) - Cone Pool mat layer H metaG... ...
CTCTTTGATGCATTCCATATTCTAGCCGATTACTCCAGGATGCTGGATGCGCTGCGTACTCAAGAATACAACAAACTCAAAGGGCCGAGGAGAAAGATTATTAAAGGGACTCGATTCTTGCTTCTTCAAGGTCAAGAGAAGCTATCGATACCGGCTAAAGAGAAACTCCAAGCCCTTCTACGGATCAATCGCAATCTCTTCATAGCTTATGTGCTTAAAGAAGAACTCCGCAGACTCTGGGGATTTGAATCTAGAGAAGATGCCGGGAGGTTTTTTGTTGCTTGGAGGAGAAAGGTGCTGAATCTGGGATAAGGAAGCTTATGAAGTTTGCCACTCTTTTTCAGAGACGTGCGGATGGCATCCTGAATTATTTTCCCTATCCCCTCTAATGGTCGAAGGGATTAATAACGAGATCAAAGTCATGAAGAGAAAGGCTTATGGTCACAGAGAAGTGGAGTATTTTAAGCTCAAAATCTATAATCTCCACTTATCCAGGTACTCGTTATTGTGATGAACCAAATTTTAAATATTAGGCTCTTTCCCAAATGAGTTAGAGAAAATAGGCAAGGGAAAATGGAAAATAATTATATGAATAAATCGTATGAGCCAAAAATATGAAAATATATGTAACCTTATTTGAATTGAGTCCGAAGATGTCGATGTCCTCTAATTCCCAACCCATGAGAAAAAATCGGCAAGGTACCTTGAATTCCTCCTTTTTGGTTAAATACTTTCAAGAGGAATTTATTCTGATGCCCTCTTTATCTCAATTCAGGTACTCTTTATAGCGATGGACATTTTTTATTAAGACAGGGAGGAAGAAAAGTGGTAAAATGAGCTGAAACTTATTCTGGAGGAAGGATGATTAAGAAAAATTTAATCGGTCGCAGAAGATTCTTAAAGGCATCCTCGCTGGGCCTAATCGGCAGCGGCATGAGCTTAGGAAGCGCAAGCCCCCGCACTCTAATTAATCTTTCTCTTCTTGGTGAAAGCAAACCTTTCAGGATTAAAGAGTATCGGAACCTGGGTCGCACAGACTTCAGGGTCTCAGACCTAGCGAGTGGCTCAGTCTACGATGAGGGACTTCTTGGTGCAATGCTCGATGCTGGAGTAAACTACATAGACACTGCAGAAAGCTATCCAGGACATCACAAGATAGTAAGTCAAGCCATCAAAGGACGCGAAAGGAAATCAATTTTCATCACCTCCAAAATGGAAGTAAAAGATGATACCTCAAAGGAAGGCTTTCTCAAGCGCGCAAGGAAATGTCTGGATGAGCTAAAAACAGACTATATCGATTGCATGATGATGCATATGCCGGAAAAAAAAGAAATATTAAAAACAGAAGGATTCCATTCCGCCATGGCAGAGCTTAAGGCAGAAGGTCGAATTCGCTTCGTGGGTGTTTCCCATCACGGTTCTTTCTGGTTTAAGGACCCAGAAGAGAGCATGGAGAATGTGCTCCTGGCTGCTGCTGAGGATGGACGGTTTGATGTTTTCCTCCTCGCCTATAACTTCCTTCAGCTGGATATGGCAGAACGGGTACTTGAGGTCTGCAGGGAGAAAAAAATCGGAACAGCCCTGATGAAGACTGCGCCCGTGGGGAAATATTATCTTCTCAAATCGCGCATAGAAGAGTTGGATAAAGAAAGAAAAGATGTCCATCCCCTCTTTAGAGAAGGACTCGGGCGCTATCGAGAGAAGGCAGAAAAAGCAGAAAATTTCATAAGAAAATATGACCTCAAGAATGTCGATGAAATAAATGGAGCTTCAATAAAATTTGTCCTCAATAATCCTAATGTTAACACTGTTTGCTGTTCTCTCCAGAACTTCGAAGATCTGGAAAGAGTGCTGAAGCTCTCAGGAGAAAGGCTTGACTCTGAGGGGGAAGAAAAACTCGAAGCATACAGAGAAGGTTGCGGAATGCTTTACTGTCGTCACGCCTGCGGTGTGTGTGAACCTCACTGCCCCCGGGGAGTTCCTGTAAACACCATCATGCGCTACTTCCACTATTACCTGGCTCAAGGCCGGGTGAAAGAGGCAATTCTAAAATACGCACGGATTGAAGGAAACAGAGCGGATTCATGCAGAGAATGTCAGGGGTTCTGTGAGCCAGCCTGCCCTTATAATGTCCCCATCCAGGGCTTACTCATCCTCGCCAACGAAGAACTTTCCCTTGCTTAGCATCGCCTCTTATTTTATTTCACTGTGCTTGAAGGCTCAAATAGAGCTGGTTGATAAGGATGAATAAAGAAAAACAGGAAAATTGAGGTGTAACTCAATTTTGCTAGATTAAAAGCGAGTTAAACGATGGGTCCGCAAAAGAAAAAAAGAGTCATGGTTCCTTAGATTTGCTGAGTGAAATTACTTTACCCGCTTTCTTCCAGGTTAGTTCTCCATTTTCAACGACAAAAACCCCATTGACCATGACATAATCTATTCCTTCTGCATATTGATGGGGTTCGAAAAAAGTAGCCCTATCTCCTATTCTCTCAGGGTCAAAGACAACTACATCGGCATGATACCCTTCTTCAAGTTTCCCCCTCTTCTCAAGGCCTAGAATCTGTGCCGGTAGAGAAGTTGAAGCACGAACTGCATCCTCGACGGAGATTATTTTTTTCTCCAGTGCATAGTGCCTTATTTTTCGGGGAAACGTTCCATAAAAACGGGGATGGACAGAAGGACCATCTGCAGGAAGCGTAATCCCTGCATCAGAGCAGGTGGCAGTCCAGGGCATCGAAGTAAATGCTTCGATATCCATTTCACAAAGAGAAAATGACCTGAGCCTTGCTCCACCTGCTCTTTCAGGGTCTCCCTCAAGCTGTAATCTTATTGCCATCTCAAACGAAGAAATTCCATTCTCTTGAGCAAGTTGAGCAAGGCTTTTCCCGAGATAAGATTTATGGGGAGAATCCATGACGATTATATTTTCTGCTCCTCCACGCCAGGTGATGGCATGTTTCACGTCTCTTTCGAGGTTCTTCAGCTTCTGCTCAATTTTCAGGACCTTTCTCAGATTTTCTGAAAACTCTTTTTTACCGATAGCCCATTCAGGAATGATAACCACTTCTCCGTCGCTACCCGAGGTATTGTAAGGGTAACAATCCGCCCAGATTTCAAGGCCGCGCTGCCTCGCTCTTTCAATCATATTGATTATTACTCTACTCGCTCCCCAGAAGTTAGCTCCCCTTGCCTTGATATGAGTGATAACCACTCTGGCTCTCGTTTGTTCCGCAATCTCAATCAACTCTTCCACATTTTCTAACATCGTGGGAGGTGCTCCCTGATGAAGGCTGGGCACATACCACATGGGTGTTAGACCTGATGCTCTCTCATGTGCCATGAAGACACCCGCATAAGGAACAATCTCCTCGACTAAAGCCACAAGCTCCTCTTTTGTGCTCCAGATGCATGGAGTATACTCTAATCCTGTGCTCAAACCTGCCGCACCATCCTCCATAGCCTGCTTTACAAGTTTCTTCATCTTTTCAATCTCCTCGGCTGTTGCAGGTCGGCGATAATCATTCTCCATTACTTCTTTTCTAATAGAGTTATGACCTATGAGGAGGAGGATATTCGGTCCCGTGCCCTTGCTGGCAAGAACTTGCATCTGCTTCTTGATAGAAAGGGGAGAAGACCCACATTGATTGGAAACAAGAGTTGTCACTCCCTGGCTCACAAAATTCGGAGCAAAATAACGCTTTTCATCTTCACCTCTCCACACTGTTTCATCAGAAATTGAATCATAGGCATGGGTATGGATATCAATGAAGCCTGGAGCAATAACCTTACCCTTGATATCGATGACCCGAGCCGAAGCATCTCTTGGAATATGGAGAGCAATCTTTGCTATTTTCACATCCTTAATCCCAACATCGCCGTAAAACCAGGGGTTGCCTGTGCCATTCATCACCTTCCCATTGATAAAAAGAACATCATAAGAATGGCTTTCCTCAGGAAGGAGGTCTTGGCTCATCAAAAGAAAGAAGAGGGAAAAAATGAAAGAGATAGGAATCAAAGTAATCATCAATTTTCTCACTTTACCCTCCAGAATATTCTAAGTTTTTAATTTTATCATTTTGAGTCTGGAGATAAAACCCAGAACTGAGCTTTTCGAACCACAAATGATAGGATCAGGGTTAAGAAAGAAAATTCAGGGGGATGCAAACGGAAACACAATAAGTTTCTCTAGAGTTCGGAATTTTTGCCTCGATGAGAAAGCAGAACTGACTCTATCACTTCCTACCCTGAGGAACGAAGGTCATAGGAATGCCATAAGAATAATGCCTCCTTGGTCAAACCTTACTTGTCCAGATACCTCTTTTTGACTCTTGAAAAATTTAGGGTAATTTCTTAGTAGAAATCAATCCCTTGACAAGTCTTTCAGTCCGATATATCTTTAGATTAAAAATAAAGAAAAAAAATTTTTTTTAAGAAAATTAAAAAATTTAATTTATTAACCCTCATATATCAAAAGATTTACAAGGCAGGAGGCTTAAATGAACAAACGCTTTCAACGAGTTTTTTCTCTTTTAATAAGCGTCGCTTTTCTCTCTGGATTTCTTTCCTCCCAGACACGAGAGACAGGCGTCATCCAAGGTCAAGTTTTTGACGAAGAGGGTTCCTTCTTACCTGGAGCAACAGTGACTGCTTCTTCGCCCCAATTGATGGGGACGCGAAGTGTAATTACAGATCAACAGGGGAAGTACCGAATCCCCGCTCTTCCTGGAGGTACCTACACTATAGACGTTTCTCTGGAAGGCTTCGCTCCAGTAAAGAAAACAAACGTGGTGCTCCATGTGGGAACGACTGTCACAGTCGACATTGTTATGCCCTTAGCCAAGCTCGAGGCAGAAGTAACTGTCATCGGTGAGGCTCCTCTAATTGACGTCACAGACTCTTCCTTAGCCAAGACATATCTAACCAAAGACTTGCTTGAAAACATTCCTACCGTGCAGAACACCTTTTACATCATCAACCTGGCTCCCGGTGTAGCAGACTGGAGCGCCTACGGCTCAGGTGACCACACTGGTAATTCTTACCAGATGGATGGAGTGGAACTCGTGGATGCTTGGTTTGGCGGAGGCATTTATACGGCCCCTATTGATTTCAATGTAATTGAAGAATCGCAGGTTATTGCGCTCGGAGCACCTGCAGAGTACGGCAACTTTACAGGAGCCATCGTCAATGTTGTCACCAAATCAGGTGGAAATACTTTAAGCGGTGATGCCCAATTCCTCACGAGAGGGAAGAAATGGCAGAGCGACAACATCGACAAGAATGACCCAAAATGGTCATTAATCCCTGAGTCACCGATAACTAACCTCTACAATGCAAACTTCCATCTTGGAGGTCCAATAATCAAGGATAGTTTATGGTTTTTCAGCGGCTATGAATACTATAAATCGACCACAGAAATGAAATCAGCCAACAAAACCTCTCCACTTACCTATCCCAAGTATTTCTTTAAACTAACTTTTCAACCAAGCGAAAATAACAGGCTTCAGGCATTCTTTGAGTACCACAACCGAAGAGCCTTACACGCCTCACTTAGCCCGCTTGTCAGTGATGAAGCTAATATTGACCTTCTCTATCCCGTGTATGTGGGAAATCTGAGCTTCCTCCATACATTTTCACCTAAAACCCTTTTTGAATTCAAAGTAGCTGGATACACGATGACATGGGACTCCATTCCTAGCTCCCGCGACCGGAATACACCCGGGCATTATGATTTGGCTACAGGAGAAATGTATACAAACTGCTACTGGTGGTCCCACTGGACATCCAAACGCTTAAATTTAACGACCTCTTTCTCCCACAGTGTTGATAGCTTCATTAAAGGGTCACATGATTTTAAATTAGGCTTTGAAGTCGAAAGGGCAGCAGGGGGAGGAAGTTATGACTTTAATGGCGGGTTTGTCTATTATGACTTTTACCACCAGCCTTACATGGCCATGTCAATGCTTTATCGGGAATGGGCCATCAACTGGAGATCCACATTCTATGCCCAGGACGATTGGAAGGTCTCTAATTCCCTAGTGCTCAACCCGGGATTGAGATATACGGTCATTAGAGGAAGCATTCCGGACCTTAAGCAAACAGTATATAAGCCTGAATTCTTTGACCCCAGGTTCGGCTTTACCTGGGATATCTTCAAAGACCACAAAACCGTTCTCAAAGCCCATTACGGAATGTACCACGAGGGAACAAAGACTTACTACTTCTCCATGCTCACACCGATGTCAGATATAAAATATTACCTGGTGCCAGAATGGGGGACGCTGATTGATTGGTTTACTATTCCTGGAGAAAACCTCTACAGCATCGATCCTAATATTAAACATCCTTCCATGCACATGGTCGTTGTGGGATTAGAGAAGGTCATCGGAAAAGACCTTTCCGCGACTGTTTCCTTTATCTACAAGAACTGGAATGATTTCATCGAATCCGTGAATGTCACCGCCCTTTTTGAAAAAGTTCCATTCATTGATCCTGAGACAGGTCAGGTGTGGGAGGTCTACAACCAGATAAACCCCGGCGAGGACCATTATTACTTCACCAACCCCAAAGTGGGAAAGGACATCGGAGCCGCTTATCCAGATATTGTCATGGTCGATCCAGACCGCAAATATAGAGGCATCGAATTTTCAGTAAACAAAAGATTCTCCAACAACTGGCAATTATATGCTTCTTATGTCTATAGCAAAGAGGAAGGGAGCTATTCTAATTCTCATACTTATACCCAATCGTTCAACATGGGTTTTGCGACGATCTACCATGACCCAACCAATCAGATCAATCTCAAAGGTCGATCAGTCATCAGCCCACCTCATGTGCTGAAGATTCAGGGAACTTATGTATTCCCGCTTGATTTCAGCTTGAGTGCGTATTTTTCTTACATCAGCGGACAGACCTGGACAAGAGCCGTGTATGTCAATACTGTTGATCAGCCTTCCAAGCCTTATCTCTTGACAGAACCTATGGGCTCAAGGAGGTTTCCAGCAACTAAAAACCTAGACCTGCGGGTTGAAAAATCACTTCGATACAGAAACTTCAGGCTCTCTTTAATGCTAGATATATTCAACGTCTTTAACCAAGGTAGAGAAACAGGCGTTGTGGAGCTCGTGGGTGAGAACTTCGGAAAACCGACATCCGTTAATGACCCTAGGACCTTTAGAGCAAGCGTGAGGCTTTGGTTTTAGCCAGAGATTTTTTTAGAGAGGAACGAGGTTCTTCTTAAGAGGAAAAAGGAAAAGAAAGAGCTAACTTCCTTTTGCTTTTAGGCTAAAAATAATAAAAGTAAACAAAAGGAACATTTTCCCTCCTTTTGCCCTTATCTTAGCTCCTTTCTCCTGTTTTCATCAATGATAATCTCTCAGTCACCCTCTTGAGGATTAACATCTTTATCGTCTAACAAGGAGATTAACCAAAATTTTTAACTCGTTCATCCATAAAAGTCTGGGGTTTGAAGCATATACTTCTTGGGATTGAGGAATGTATCCTAAATTTTCTCCTCTTCAAGTTTAAAGTATCCACTTTTCCACTTTAAGTAACATAAATCAAAAAAGTCTCTTAAAAGTTCTCTTTATTTTATTCATGATAAAATTTTTTCTTGAATTAATGTAATAATACATTATTATATATATGATGCATAGTATTAAATTAAAAAAATCATTGATATTCTAAAGGAAAATAATCTTTTCCTCGGTTCATTGAGTGAACTCAAACAGAAAAGGTACCTAAAAGGCTCAGCGAAGGAAGAAATACGTCAATATTGGTATTTGACTTGGAAAGAAGGAGGGAAGAGTAGAGCAATCTACATTCCTTCTAAAGATGTTCCTAAAGTTGCAAGAGGCATCGAGAACATGAAGAGGGTGAAGAATTATCTTTTTCTTGTGGCCATGGAGAACCTGAAGCGCATGAAAGAGGAACGAGATGTTAAGAAAAGCCGAAAAGCAGGAATAATTCTTTGATGGCTGCCCATCTCTTCGAGCCCGATCCCTCCTTTTCACATCTTTGCAAAGATAAAAGAGAAACAAGGTTTTTTGAAGAAGAGAAGAAAAAGCTTCATTTTCTGGATATTGGCTCTCCAGAATATCGAGAAGAAATATTATTTTGGACGCTTTTTTAGAGATATGAATAAAACCTTAACACTTGAAATAGAGAGCCATATTCTTATAAAAATTTTTAAGGAAGAAAATAATCGTTTAATCAATAAATTTACTCCTAATTTTTAGCGCATTAGATTCAGAAGATGAATTCGAGGCCAGAAAAGATAAAAAGGCTCGAAACAATAAATTATTCAATTTTAAATTACACAATTAAAGAATTAACCTTGAAGAGCAGGAATTAATTATCATTCAAAATGAACATTGCAATTTGGAGCTGATTTAAATCTCAGGAAGAAAGAGGATAAAAAAAGATGGATATCAAGTAATTGTTAAAACAAGAAAAGAGAAGATTAGTTATAAGAATATGAATTCTATATTATCTTATAATTCTATTTTTACCAATTCATAAGGGAGGCAAAATGAAAAAAAAGATTATTTTTTATTCGATTTTTTCCTTATTCTTCCTCGTTGCCCCCCTCTCCCCCTGCACCATCTTCAACGCCTCAAGGAATGGCCTCGTCCTCGTGGGTAACAATGAAGACATGTTCTCTACAGAAACGAGAATCTGGTTTACCCCTCCTTCAGAGGAAAAGTATGGCGTTTTCTATATCGGGTTCACAAAATATGGTAAGCAAGGGGCAATGAACGACCGCGGCCTTTTTTTTGATGCAAACGCTTTAAAATATTCAAGGATGAACCCTCACCCTGAAAAACCCAAATTTCCCAAGGACAAAGATCCACTCGAGCAAATCATGGAGACATGCGCCACAGTAGAAGAAGTCATTGAGCTTTTCTCCCAATACAATTTAGAGGGATTTGACAATTTTCAGGCAATGTTTGTAGATAAAAGCGGTGATTCCGCAGTCATCGGTGCCGACAAAAACGGAGAGTTAGCAATCACGAGGAAGAAAACTCATTTTCAGGTTTCGACAAATTTCAACCTCGCTTGCCCCGAATTTGGCGCCTTCAGCTATCCCTGCCCTCGGTATGAAATAGCCACCCGAATGCTTGAGAACATGAAAGAATTAAGCGTGGACTTTTTTCGCTCAATTCTCTCTGCAGTCCATGCAGAAGGACAGTCCCCCACTGTTTACTCCAACATATGCGACTTAACCAACGGAGAAATCTATGTCTATAATTTTCATAATTTTGAAGAAGTAATGAAATTCAACCTGGAAGAAGAATTGAAAAAAGGAGCGCACTCAATAGAACTCGCATCCCTCTTTAGGCAAAAAACAAATGCTCAGCTCAGATTTGAAGAATCTCAGGAAAAATCACTCTCTTCCCTCCTGGAAAAGACAATAAAAAAAGAGGGGTTAAAATCAGCGGTAAAGAAATTCAAAAAAATAAGGGAAGACTTTTCCCTCGTTCCTGCGCAGCTTGCGCAACTTGTTTTCTTACTCTCCATAGAAGGAAAAATTGAAGATGCAATTGAAATTTCAAGACTCTTCTGTAAAGAATACCCGAAAAAAGCCGAAGCCCACAGGACATTGGGCGACCTCTACGCAAGAATAGGAGAGAGAAAAAAAGCCATAGATTGCTATCGAAAGTCTCTTAAAATAGATAAAGAAAATAAGGAATTAAAAGAGCTTCTTGAGAAACTTGAGGCTAAGTAAGAGAATGGATTTAAGAATCAATTCTTAAAATTTGCACTGTCTTTGATGAATAACTCCGAACTTTTCTTCCATATCTTTCTTACTGTTCTTCTGGCTTTTTAGAGAGAGAAGAGGCGAAATAGAGTTTTCGGAGGAAAGAAAGAGTACCCTTTGTTGACTTTAATAAAGGAAAATAAAATGCGAGTGGATTTTTCACTTATTTATCTCATATATCTATTTAAAAACCTAGAGTTAGACAAAGAGGGACTTTAAAGAAGAGGGTTAGATATCCTCCGGCACTTCAACCCTTTTTATTTTTAAGCCCAATAATTTTGATTAAGGTAATTATAAAGAACGATAATAATCTTATTCGCCCTCATTTGCCGTTATTCTTTCTTTTCCGTCGGATTTATAAACGACCCCACCCTTCATTACAAAAAGAATACGCTCAAGCTCTGTTATATCTTTCAGTGGATCCCCTGAGACCGCAATTATGTCAGCGAATCGACCTGCACTAATCGCTCCCAATTCTTCTGGGACGCCTAAAAGGTCGGCTGCCGAAACCGTGGCTGAAACGATTGCCTCCATAGGAGTCATACCCAGACGAACCATTTCGCTTAATTCCTTGGCAGGGGTACCGCTCCGGAAATTCCCGAAGGAATCAGTTCCGAAAGCAATCTTCACACCTGAGCGATATGCTCCTTGAAACATAGATTGGATAGTAGGCGCAATCAATTGAATCTTATCAATGATGTGCTGGGGAAGTTGTGGTGGATGGGATGAAGCAAGTTCAGTCAACAATCTGGCCACATACACTGTGGGCACAAGATAAGTTCCATGCTCCTTCATCAAACGAAAAGATTCTTCATCGGCATATGTTCCATGTTCGATTGAATCCACTCCAAGGCGAATTGAGTTATCTATGGCTGATTTTCCATGGGCATGAGCAGCAACCTTAAAGCCCAGAGAATGAGCAGCATCGACCGCAGCTTTAATTTCTTCATTCGTCATCAACTGCCATTTAGGGTCAGTCCCCAGGGAACCTACTCCTCCGCTGGGCATTATCTTTATCAAGTCCACTCCATAGCGATGGCGTTCCCTCACTGCCTTCCACATCTCGGCAGGGTTATCGACAAGGGTCATACCCCACTGCTTGACCCAGATTCCAGGTGCAAACCCGTTCGCCGTGTCCGAATGACCACCCGTTGGACCGATTGGAGGACCCGCAGCCCAAACCCTCGGTCCGGAAACTATCCCCCTCTCAATAGCACGCTTGAGTGAGAGGTCTACATAAGCGCGCCCTCCCACGTCACGCACACTGGTGAAGCCGTTAAGCAGGGTTACCCTTGAATTTAGTACGGCATGAAAGGCAACATCAGCCGGAGTTTCTGTGACTATGTCTTGAAAACGATTCTGGCTCATCTGGTGCATGGTGAGATGTTTATGGCAATCAATCAGGCCAGGTAAAACAGTCGCTCTAGAAAGGTCTAAAATTTCCGCATTATGAGGAAAGATAAATCCTTCTCTGACTTCACTTATTCTCTCTCCCTGGATGAGGATAGAAACTTTAAGCCGAACCTGCCTCTCAAGTGTGTCTATCATCCGTCCGGCATGGATGACGGTAATTTTTTCTGCCCCAAACCCAGGAAGATGAAGAGCAAATGTCATCCAGATTAGAGAAAAGAGGAAAAGGATTCCGGCTCGTAGGAGTCGAAAAGAGTTAATCCTCAAAAAGACGACCCTTATCCCTATCTTTTCTTTCATTTTCTAATCTCCTTTCTTAAAATAAATTTAATCTTCATCTCACCCTTAAAATATCATTTTAAAAAATAATTTAAGGCTCCTCTCCAGATTAGTTGATAAAATTTTAGTCTTCACCCGAGTAATTGAAAGATATCTTTAAGGAAAGTAGAGGAATAAGAGCGTCGATAGCTTTTGTGCTCCTTTTAATCTAGACCTCAAAATTAAAAGAAGATATGTATTTCTTTTCCTTTTTCCCATAAGAATTTTTGCCAACTAATTTGGAAAAGAGCTTACTGTATCATTGGTTCATCTTGAGAGAAACTTTAATTTTGTAATCTAATAATTCTCCTTTGTGTTTATTTATTCCTTTATCATCAATCAAAATTTTGCCCTACTTCTCAACTCTTTGCTTTCTTAATATCCCCTGATATTCGTAATTTCGCTTAGGCTCAACCTAAAATCTATCCCCTCCCTTGAAAACTCCTTTAGAGTTTGACTATTTTCTTTCTTCTTTCTCAAGCGCAGCCTTAAAGAAAGAAGCAGCATCTCGAGTGAGCTCGATTCGTACATCATTGTCAAAATACATCATGTGCCCTCCATGATAAACCTTATGGATGACATTAGCCCGAAGTTCAGGGCTGAGTCCCATCCGGCTCAGTGTGCTCTCTGTGGCAAAATATGGAGTTGCAAGGTCATAGTAACCTGAAGCAACAAAAACTCGAAGGTCTGGTTTCTTGCGCATCGCACTCGCTAGCTCAGGGCTCATGTCGAGTTTCGGGTCGAGAATCGACCCCCACTCCCAGCGATAAGCCATCCAATCCCCCCTCGGAGCACTTGAGGGTGGCCAGAACCCTCCAAAAGGCCCCTTGTAGAAGCTATCTATCTTAAATCCGAGTTCAGACCTCAAATAAGGGACTATTAACTCAGAGATTCCATTCGATTTGAGGCTGGGGTCTTTGGTTGGATCATAAGCTCCGCCTTCACTCTCTCCTGTGACACGAGCATCATAATGTCCCAGGAACTTCTTCTCCGCCTCAAGAAGCTTTTGAGAGAACTGCTCCTTCCCTATACGCAGATTATTCTTTTCTATGAATTCGAGGCTGAGTCCGGTGAAGCGAGCCATTTTCTTTATTGCCGCCTCTCTCTCCTCTCTTCTCAACCGATCTCCCTTTATAAGAGCCACAATAAATTCATTTTCTGCCCATTCTTCTGCTTGCTGAACAGCCTTCAGGAAATCTTTCTGTAATTCAGGCTCAAGCTTTTTATGAAAAAAGGCAGAAGCCGTTAAACTGGGAAGGGTAAAAACAAATGATAGGTCACCCTTCTCTCGCATGTCCAGTACACAAGAAATCAAAATTACTCCCTCCACACAAAATCCCTTCTGGAGAAGCTTTTCTGCCACACCCGCCGCACGAAAAGTCCCATAGCTTTCTCCTACAAGGAAAATAGGGACATTCAACGCATCATAATGAGTGAGATATATACGGATGAACTCGGTGATTGAGTCTATGTCCTGTTTAACTCCCCAGAAAAGGTTCCCATATTCAGGCTTCAAGGGATAACTATAGCCTGTTCCCACAGGATCAACCAGCACTAAATCAGTGAAATTCAGCCAGGTTTGCTCATTGTCCACAATCTCAAAGGGAGGGGGTGGGGAGGAATACTCGCTCAGTGTCTTTGCCCGGCGCGGGCCCAGAAGGCCAAGATGAAGGAGTGAGGAGGAAGCTCCAGGCCCTCCCTGCCAGGCAAAAGTCAGCGGTCTCCTTGTTGAGCTTTTGGTTTCCTCCAGAGTGTATGCCATGTAGAAGAATCTTGCCTTTATTTCGCCAAACTGGTCACAGATGGGAAGAAAGCCGGTACGTGCCTTATATTTCAGAGGCTTGCCATTTACGAGAATCTGGTGAGAGCTCACCACTGTCATCTCTTCTGAAGATAAACAATCAGAAAAAGATTTTTCAGCCCCTGAAAGAATTGAGACACTTTGGGGACAAAAAATAAAAATCAATCTAAAAAAAAGGAAGATTGATATTTCCTTCTTCTCTTTTGAGGATAACTTTGAGAAAATCTTCATCTAATTTTCCTCCCATAATTATTCATGTTTAAAAAATGAATCTTGAGGATACATAAAATATTTATTAAAAAAATCTTCCGTCTCCAGCTAATCTTTTTCAAGTACTCATCATTCCCTAAGCTCCTAAATTATCCTACCTCTCTTAAGCTTAAATTTCATCCCAAGATAATCATACGGGAAAGCTTCTTAGATGTTCCCTTTTATATTAGTTCCGCGGCGAACCCATCTGTATCCATCTATCTCTTTTCCCCTCGGCAAATATTCAACTTCGAAGACTTTATCTCCACGTCTTATCCTCAGTCTCAAGGGAAGGCTATCATCTTTCTTAATTTCGTTAAGGTTTACTTTATTGAGGATGAGGTCACCGTTCTGCAGCCCAGCCCTCTCAGCTGCAGTGCCTTTCACCAAACCCGTAATTCTCCTCTCTTTTCCCCTGAGGCTCCTCTCATCAAAGCCCAACTCAAATTGACGAAGCTTTGCAGGAACACGCTCGAATTCTTTTCCAAAAGCATCAGGATGAGGAACAAATTCTTTCCCCTCAATGATTATCGAGTTAAACTCTTTGACACCAGAAGGTCCAAGCTCTTTTTCTAACTCCTCGAGCCACAATTTGAGGGTTAGCTTTTCGCCTTTTCTCCTCCTCTCAAACAAGGATAATATCAAATCGTCCAGCGAGCGCTCTCCCTTTGTCAACTCCCTCATTTCTGCATCCAGATGAGCAAAATAGAGGCTTCCACGGTCATAGGGAATTCTCTGGGCATCCTGATCTTCCCAGAATAGTTCTCCAATTCGGGCGTTAGGAAGATTCCGTCTAGGACTGGTGAAGTAACGGATAACGCTCCCATTGGCATCTTCGAGATATTCTTCGGCGCTACAAAGACCGGCTCTATACATCACCACTCTTGTGTAATGCACCGTAAGCCCCTCGGTAAACCAGAAGGCTTCACCTCCCTGACCCTCCATCTCCCCCACCCATTTATGAGTCATCTCATGGAAAATTGTTCCTCTTAGGTCTCTTACGAGTTCTGGTTCAGTAGCCACATAAAGCATGAAAGAATTATACAGGGCTGTTCCTCCCACTCCTGGATAATCAGGCCCGATGCGCATAAAAAAGCGATAGGCATCCTCACTTTCATCGCGGAAAAATGCTTTAAGAGCCGTGAAAGCTTGGGATGACCATGACATCAACTCTCTGGCATCAAAAGGAGCCTCTCCCAACCATGCTGAGCTGAATCCATTGATGTTTCCTTGCTCAGGGAATCTTTCCAAGGGACCGGCAATAAACCAGCTCTGAAAGATTCTTTCAATGGGGCAGATACTCTCGAAATTCCCATCCCCAAGACTGCAGGAGGCAGAAGAGCCTGGTCCTAAGCCTTCAAGGTCCCAGCTCAAGCTTAACTTGAAATCTCCGGACTCCTCAGGAAGTGCCATGAACCCGCAACCTGCCCCGCTTACTCCACCGCCTTCTGAGCTTAGATAATAAGGGGGCCCTGGCTGACGTAACTCTCGCTCTGGTAGGCGGCTCAGGTAGGAGACTCTCACCTTTCCCCTTGTTTTTCTTGAAACCTCCCATTTTCTCCAGATAATCATCCCGCCTTCCTCTGAGACATCCTCAAGTTGCTTGAGTTCGAGTGCTCCTTCTTCGTCCCAAGCTCGAAGATTCTCAATCCTCTCCGCAATTCCTGTGACGTTGGCGTACTTTAGAGGAGCTTTAAGTCTTAAGGGTTTATCGTCTTCATTACTTGCTTCAAAGATTTCAAGAGTAACTCCTACATGAGAAACTTTCCCCTCTCCATCTTTAATCACGCTTAATAAAATCTTCAATTCAGGGAGACTGGCTGAAACTTTATCTTCCCCTATTTTCTTAGAAAAAGCTTCGCCCCGGGCAAAAATCAGAATAAAGCAAAATAAAATGATTAAAGCTTGAGCAAAAACCGACGAAAATGAAAATTTTTCTTTCATCTTCTAACTCCTCATGAATCAATTTCTAAGTAAATCGATTTCTTATCATGATTCCTTTGAAATCATTCAAGGAGATGAAATTATCATCATGAAAACTAGCCTGATGCTTTTTCAATTAGCCTGATAATTATTCTATTTTTGGTCATGAAATTAACCAAACCCCAAGCAAGAGTCAGGCAAGAATTCCTCTCAAAGCGCATCTTTGTCTTTATTGATTCTAGCCTCATTTCCCGAGAGTTGAGGAGAAAAACCTTTAATCTCTCTGGAAGAGAAAGGAGATGAGAGAGAGTCACCGGCGTTGAAACTAAGAAGAGCTTCAGGCTATAAGGTTCAACTTTCTTCCTTTGAGTCTTTCTTCTTCCTCTCATCCTCGAATCCTTACTCTTCACCAGAAGTATTCAAGTCATAAACCTCAGTGGTCCTATTCTTTGCTTAAATTTCCAGAGAAACCTCTTTCTCTTTTTATTTGGCTTTTTTCTTTCTGACTAAGGCTCAAAGAAGTTATAAATTCACGCAGGTCCTCTGCCAGAAGCCTCCAACTTGAAGCCCCGATATAAGGCATGTGTCCGGATCTATAACACTTAAAATATACGCGGTCCAGGTCAATCTCGATGTGTTTAAGCGTGTATTCTGCCGAACCAATCGTGGTCAAAAGGTCAAAGTAACCTGTACCGATAAAAAGCCGCAAACTCGAATTTCTGCGCAAGGCGATAGAAATGTCTTCAGCATAATTTTTTGAGGGAACATGAACTCCAGGCACAAATCTATTGCCCCAGCGCGCATTCACCTCTTTAAAATTGAGGGCGTTATAGGTAAGATTTATCGCCACCTTGATTTTTTTCTTCAGATACTCATTCAAAGCAGCTCCGAAAGCTGGAGCATATTGCCCCATCGCTGGGACATCTGAAACATGGTCCTGATCGCTTGGACTTAAAGGGAGGGTGAAACGACCATCATAAAGCCCAAGTTGCTTTCCCTCTTCCCTGATGAGCTCTTTAGAAAAGGAATGTGCATCGAGGCGCAGGTTTTTCTCAAGGATAAACTCAGGCGAAAGGCCAGTTAGCTCGGAAAGGCGACGAACTATATTATTTTTTCCCTCAGGGGTTAGGGCTGAGCCTTTATAAAGGGCCCTCAAATATTCATCAGCGGCAAAATAGCACCCCTTCTCGACGTGCTCTTCCAAGGAGCTGGTTTTTGCCTCTAATTTTCCGTGATACCAAGCTGAGTCTACTATCTTTGGTAACACATTTATAAAATTTGTGTCACCGAATCGAGCTCCCGATAGA
>Ga0209102_1000959_pt1 | contig 16754 bp, 16 predicted proteins | sample ConPoolayeHmetaG_FD_185483 | JGI IMG/M metagenome (GOLD analysis project Ga0209102, IMG submission 185483) | Hot spring microbial mat communities from California, USA to study Microbial Dark Matter (Phase II) - Cone Pool mat layer H metaG... ...
CAGCAGGAGCCATGCACTTATTGTCCGGGCGGTCCGCCTTTCGGGGTTCCTCAAAGCTATACTGGTTTTGAACCCGCCGCCATGCGCGGGCTGCAGAACGCCTTTGACCCATATTCGCAGGTTAAAAGCCGCATTGAACAGTTTAGGGCTATTGGGCACAGAGTTGACAAGGTTGAGCTAATTATTATGGGCGGAACGTTTCCAGCCACGCCAGAAGCCTATCAAACATGGTTTGTTAAGCGCTGTTTAGACGCTTTAAATGGCGTTGACTCCTCCAGTCTTGAAGAGGCAAAGCGAAAAGCGGAGACAAGCCTAATCCGAAACGTGGGTATAACAGTTGAGACGCGGCCAGACTGGGCTAAAGAGATGCACGTGGACAAAATGCTGGACATGGGTGTCACACGCGTGGAGCTCGGCGTCCAGAATCCAAGCGACGAGATTTACCGCCTTGTGGGCAGAAAACACACGGTTAGAGATGTGGTTGAGGCGACGCGCATATTGAAGGATGCTGGGTTGAAAATTGTTTACCATTTGATGCCTGGCCTGCCCGGCTCAAGCATGGAGAAGGATTTGGAGGCCTTCAAGGAGATTTTCTCTAATCCCGCCTACAAGCCTGACATGATTAAGATTTATCCATGCCTAGTTTTGAAGGGCACGAAAGCCTATGAGTGGTATATAAAAGGAGGATATAGGCCTTACACGAATGAGGAGGCTGCAAGCCTAGTTGTTGAGGTTAAGAAGATGGTTCCGCCTTGGGTTCGCATAATGCGTGTGCAAAGGGATATTCCGGCGCCGCTTATAGTGGCAGGGGTAAATAGGAGCAATCTGCGCCAACTGGTACAACAGAAATTGAAGGAGCAAGGCTTAAGGTGCCGTTGTATAAGATGCCGAGAAGTCGGACATCGCCTATTGGCGGACGGCGTGAAACCAGACCCGGAAAAAGTGGAAATCCTAAAAACACTTTATGAAGCGTCTGAAGGCGAAGAAATCTTCATTTCAGCCGAAGACACGGAAAACGACGTGCTAATAGGCTATTTGCGGTTGCGTATACCGTCTGAAAAGGCGTATAGACCAGAAATAAACCAGCAACCATGCAGCATAATCCGCGAACTCCACGTTTACGGCCCGCTAGTGCCCGTTGGAAAACACATGCCAAAAGCATGGCAACACAAAGGCTACGGCGCAATTCTATTAGCTGAGGCGGAACGCATAACACGTCAAGAATACGGCTTTAAAAAGATATTTGTTATAAGTGCCTTAGGCACAAAACAATACTATAAGCGGTTCGGATACCGACACGACGGACCATACATGTCAAAAATATTGGAGAATTAAAAATGGGCTTGGAAGAGTTTTTAGGGTATAGAGGTTTGGCGCTTGAAACTCTTAAGAAAATTGGAGCTGAAATAGGTGACTTTATCCGCGTGACCAAAGGCAATCAAGTTTATGAGGGAATACTTATTCCCCGCTCTGAATATGGTGATGAGGAACACATAGTCATTAAGTTGAAGAGTGGCTATAACATCGGCGTGCGTATAACGCCGGAAACGCGTATAGAAAAAATTGGAAAAGGCGAAAAACCGGCTTTTGTAGCTCCGCCTTTGCCTGAGCAGAATCCATCTCTTCCAAAAATAGCCATTATAAGTACTGGCGGAACCATAGCCAGCCGTGTTGATTATAGGACTGGCGCTGTTCGTCCAGCTTTGTCTGCAAGCGACCTTTACAGCGTTGTCCCCGAATTAAGCAATATAGCCCGCATTGACGCGCAAATCCTCTTCAGCCTATACAGCGAAAACATTACGCCAAAGCATTGGGCGGAGATGGCTAAGGCTGTAGCCACACAAATAATGAACGGTGTGGACGGCGTAGTCGTAGCGCATGGAACTGACACTATGGGGTATTCGGCTGCAGCCCTAAGCTTCGCCTTGCAGAACCTTCCAGTTCCAGTGATTTTTGTTGGTTCGCAGCGTTCCGCAGACCGTCCCAGCTCGGATGCCGCCACAAACCTTGCGGGCGCTGTTTTGGCTGCTGCTAAGGCGCCTTTTGCAGAAGTTACCGTAGCCATGCATGAAACAGTTTCGGACACTGCCATAGCCATTCACCGGGGCACTCGCGTGCGCAAGTGCCACACAAGCCGCAGAGACGCCTTCAAATCCATAAACACCCAGCCCATAGCAAAAGTGGAAAACAACACCATAACCATGCTTACGGGGGATTACTATAAACGCGACCCATCAAAAAAACTTATTTTAAAATCAGAATTCAACGACAAAGTTGCCCTCCTAAAGTTTTATCCAGGTTTTAACCCCACCACAATCGACTGGTATGTTGAAAACGACTACAAGGCAATAGTGCTGGAAGGAACGGGCTTGGGCCACGTGGGAAACACTTGTTTCAAAGCCATAAAGAACGCTGTGGAAAACGGCGTATTGGTGGCTATGGCTTCACAGTGCATTTTGGGACGCGTAAACATGAACGTCTACGATACGGGCCGCGATTTGCAAGCTCTCGGTGTGATTTCACTTGAGGATATGCTGGCTGAAACCGCCACAGTCAAACTTATGTGGATTTTCGGCCAAACAAGCAACATCGAAGAGGCAAAACGCCTTCTAAAAACAAACATAGCTGGAGAAATCTCGCAGCGCACTCAATTTGTAGAGACAAGCTTCAAATAAGGAAGGAGGCAAAAGGCGATGGAGCTGGATTACGAGAAAATCGGCTTAAAAGTCGGGTTGGAAATCCACCAGCAGCTAGACACCTCCACTAAGCTTTTCTGCGCTTGTAAACCAGAACTCTTCAAGGAAGAACCAGAAATCACCTTTATAAGAAGGCTTAGACCAACCCAAAGCGAGCTCGGTCAAATAGATCCCGCAGCATACTTTGAATTCCAAAAGGGCGTAAAAATCCTATACGAGGCAGATAGCCGCACTGCTTGCCTAGTGGAAATGGACGAGGAGCCGCCGCACCCATTAAGCATGGAAGCCGTTGAGATTGCATTAACAGCAGCGCTTATGATGAACTCCACGCCGGTTGAAGAAGTTCACGTAATGCGTAAGACAGTCATAGACGGCTCCAACACAACGGGTTTCCAACGCACATGCGTAATCGCCCTAAACGGAGCAATAAAAGTGGGAGAAAAAACAGTGCCTATCCAACACGTAAGCCTAGAAGAAGACGCCGCCCGTAAAACAGGCGAAGAGGGTACGCTTATACGCTACCGCATAGACCGTTTGGGTATACCATTAATCGAAGTGGCAACCGCCCCAGTTATAAAAACTCCGAAAGAAGCAGGCGAAGTTGCCTTAGCAATAGGCAAAATCCTAAGGGCAACAGGAAAAGTTAAGCGGGGACTGGGCACAATACGCCAAGATCTAAACATCTCAATAGTCGGCGGAGCCCTAACAGAAATAAAAGGCGTCCAAGAGCTCGAACTTATACCGCTTGTTGTAGAATATGAAGTTCAGAGACAACTGAACCTAATAAAAATCAGCGAAGAACTGAGAAAGGCGAGCGTCTGCGAAGAAGACTTAAAAGAGGAAGTTTTCGAAGTTACAGAAGTTTTCAGGCAGACTGCATGCAAAGTTCTACGTAAAGCCATAGATAAAAACCAGAAAATCCTAGCCTTGAAACTGCCAAAATTCAAAGGATTCTTAAAATGGGAGCTTATGCCAGGCATACGACTTGGAACAGAAATGGCTGACCGCGCCAAGTTCTGGGGAAGAGTCGGTGGAATATTTCACACAGACGAGCTTCCAGCCTACGGAATAACAGCCCAAGAAGTAGAAGTCCTAAGGAAAGCGGTGCAAGCTCAAGAACACGACGCCGTAGTTTTTGTCGCAGACGCCCCAGAAAACGCCATGGACGCGTTAAAGGCTGTTATAGAAAGAGCCCGCGAAGCCTTAAAAGGGGTTCCTGAAGAAACTCGAGCGGCAAACCCTGATGGAACAACTCGTTACATGAGGCCGCGCCCCGGAGCAGCCCGTATGTACCCTGAAACAGACATACCGCCAATAAGATTAACAGAGGAATACTTAACCCGTGTTAAGGCATGCCTTCCAGAACTCCCGGAACAAAAGCTTCAGCGTTTAATGCGCGACTACGGCCTAAACCAAAAATTAGCCAAACAAATCATGGATTCCGAATACATAGAACTTTTTGAAACAGTAGCTGGAGAAAGCAAGGTTTCGCCAACAACAATCGCGGTTTTCCTAACAGAAACCATCAAAGCCTTAAAAAGAAACGGAATACCCGTGGAGAAAATCTCTGAAAACCAGATAAGAGAAATTTTCAAAAGCTTAAGCCTAAGCGAAATAACCAAAGAAGCCCTTCCAGAAATCGTTGCATGGCTAGCGAAAAATGAAGGAAAAAGCCTAAGAGAGGCTGTTGAAAACCTCGGCTTAAAAACACTATCAAAAGAGGAGTTGGAAAAAATAATTGACAAAGTAACAGATAGCAATAAAGATTTGATTAAGAAAAATAAAGCGAAAGCCTTCGGTGCGCTTATGGGCATTGTTATGAAGGAGGTAAGGGGCAAGGCAGACGCAGAGCTTGTCAGCAGTTTAATCAAAAAGAAACTGGAAAAGAACGCTTAGCCCCTTTTTTACTTGTATTTCTCTAAGGGGACTATTTTCTCTGGAACTGGTTTTAGGCTTTCTCCGCAGTATGGGCAAATTTTAAACTCCGGCATTACTGGTTTTCCACATGCAAGGCAAAGGCTTGGATACTTCAGTTTTTCCTCAAAATTTTTAAGTTCCCTTTTCAAATAACCAATTTCCCCTCTAACCTTTTCCATAGCTTCTTTCAACGGTTGAATTTCCTTCACTTCAGTTCTTATGTTGTAGATCATGTCTTTAACTTGGGCGAGTATTGCATTATTCATTTCCACAGTCTCGTTCATGGCGTCTAAAAGTTCGCTTTTATGTTCCAATAGTTGGGTTTCAACGGCGCTTTGTTTTTTGGCGTCTGAAAGAATTTTGTTTAGGAATGTTTCCACAGGGTTTTCGAAGGCTATGGCGCATGTTATCCCCCATAATATAAGGGTTGCGGCTGCGCTTACGAGGAAATAGGTTGTAGGCGTTATCGCGTGAAGTTTAGCTTCTATAAAAGGGTAAAGCTTCAATAAAGTGATGGAGTTGTTGAAGATTAGGGCGTTTACTGCGTCTGTTAGGTGGGCTATGGCGATGGCGGTTAGGGAGCTGAAGAGCCAGACACCTATTCCCTTTTTTGACAAGGGGTATCCCTCTAGCTGAATATTGCATCTTAATATTTAATATGATATTCCGATTTCCGACATATGCAAACACGCGTAAATTCTAAAAAGGGAAAGCACCCTTCTTATACGTGTGATAAATTTGAGTAAAAAAGTGACTGAACGTTCGGGAGAAGGGTTCGCCCTCCGAGTGAGAGCCGGCGAATACGAAGTTGAAGTTAAAGGTTCCCGCGGCGATGTTTTAGAAACCATTAAGGAATTGCCAAACTTGATGAATGATTTCGGCAAAGCCTTTGAAAACCTAAAGCCTAAACCAGTGCCCACCGTCACTGTTAAAGCTGCGGCTGCCGCTGTTAAGGAAGAGTCTCCAGTGGAGAAGTATCCTAAAATTCCAAGAGTGGAGAGTTGCAGTGAAGCCGTTTTAAGGATTCTTGAAAGTGATTGGGGGAAGTGGCGTCCCAGAACCCTTGCAGAGTTGAAAGAAGCCTTAGCGGCTAACAAACTGCATTATCCTGGGCGTGTTTTAGCTGGAGATTTGCTTGGTCTCGTCCGTAAAGGCAAAGTGAGACGGTGGAAAACGGATAAAGGGTATGTTTACATTCTCGCTGAAAAGGAGGAAAGCCCATGAAAAGGGTTGAAGTTCGTGTTAAGACGCCCTTTGGGGAAATAGTTGTTGAAGGCGAAACACCCCAAGAAGTCCTTAGCCTACTAGAAGCTTTTCCGAAGGATTTTGTGGAAAACGTTTCCAACATTGTTTCAAGCAGGTTGGCGCCTTCAGCTGCAGCCCAGCTTAAAGGCATAATAGAATTTACCACTGAGGGACCTGTGCTTATAGCCCGGGAGAAGCTTACCCATTATGAGGCTATTGGGCTGATTCTATATGCTTCTGAGGGAAGGCAGAACACTGCTGCACAGGTTCAGAAGCTTCTGGAATCCAGCGGCGTTAAATGTATGGTGCCAGCCCGCCTAAACGAGATGACTCGACGAGGGCAAGTTTTTAAGCCTGATCCTAAGAGGCCTGAGTTTAAGTTGACTGTTCAAGGCGAAAGATGGATTGAGGATGAGGTTTTGGCTAGGCTTAGAGGGAAAACTAGTTGAGCGGTGAAGCGGGCAAGCTAACGGTTCATGTCAAGTATGGTCAAGTGGAGAAAACTTTCTCGGGCAATGTTGAGGATGTTTGGGTTGCTGTTAACCGATTTTTCAGCGAGTTTATTCCTGCCTTTGAACTGTCGAAAGCTTTGGTTTTAACGGTGGATTTGCAGAAGCTTGTGGAAGACTGTAAAAGACTTATTGGTTTTGCAGATAATGCGCCGTATTTGCTGGTTCCTAAGGAAAAGTTGACCGATAACGAGACTTTGGCTTTGCATCTTTTAGCTGCCTATTTGGGTTATAGGCTTGGCATGCTGAAAAGTGATGTGTTCTCAAGGGAGGAGCTCCAAACAAAGCTGGGTAAAAACTCCAAAATTACAAGCACACGTTTAGGCGAACTGGTTAAGAATGAAATTGCAGAAAAAACCAGAGAAGGCAGTTACCGCATTACCAGTTTTGGCGTTGCCCAAATGCAAAAGGAATGGCTTCCAAAGATTAAGACTAAAGTAGGCTTGTAGACTTTAGTTTTTAGCAGTTCAGCTTGAAAAGTTAAGCCTTTTTATCTTCTTTTCCCTTTGCCTGGTACATTAACGGCTCCGGGTTTTGGCGTTTCCTTTTTATGTGTCTTTTAGTGTATTATGGTGCATATTGGGATGTGCTTTGAAGGTTTCGCGTAGACTGGTTTACTTTCTTTTAGCCGTTTTAGTACTGGTTGTGCTTTGGCTTTTGTCCATGCCGGCTGTGCTGCCTGAAGAGTTCCACAAGGCGTATCTAACTTATTTCAACATTGTTAGGGCGTTGACGATTATAGTTTTGGGTGCTTTGGCTCTTGAGTTGGTGGCTTCAGTTATAACTCGAAGGCTCAAACATCTTGGCAGAGAAGTCTACCTCATTAGGAATGTTATCCTCGTGATTGGCTACATAGTGCTTGGGCTTATGGTTTTGGCAGTGTTTGAAGTGACAGGCATAAGTGCGGTTGCTGGCGCGACGGTTTCAGGTCTTGTGATTGGTTTGGGTTTGCAGCCGATTTTGGCTAACTTGTTTGCCGGCTTAATTATTCTCGGAACTGGTTTCCTTAGACCCGGAACTGAAGTTAAGATTTCAGGCGGTTTGCCGCTTTCAGCTGTGACTTTTCCAGCGTATAAAATGTTTAGCCGAGACGAGTTTATGCCGACTTTGAGGGGTGTTGTGATGGAGGTGGGGCTGCTTCATACCAAAATTCTTTCTGACAGCGGAGAACTTGTGAAAATTCCCAATAACATGGCTTTTTCCAACAGCGTTGTCATGGAAGAGAAGGAGGAGTCGAAAACAGTCCGGGTTAGGTACGAGTTTCCAGTGGAGTATGACCCTGACATGGTGCTTGCAAGGCTTCAAAATGCTTTAAGCAAGGATTTCCAAGACTTTAAGATTTATGTTGAAGAGCAAAGCGACAAAAAATATTATATAGTTCTTGTGTTGGCGAGGACGCCTCCCGACGTTAAGGTTAGAGATTATAGGTCGAAGCTGCTTAAACAGATGATCCAAGCGCATAGGGAACTCATCAGGACAAATCCAGCGGCAAACTAGGCTACGGCGCCTTCTTTACCTCGCATATGCATTCCTTGAAAGGTGGGAATCCTGAAATTGGGTCCAATTCCCTTGAAATCAGCTCATTAACGTTTGCTTCGGGCCAACCGTGGAGCACATCCACAACGCCTGGGGGCACGGCGGACGTAATATGAGCTTTCACTTTGATTTCTCCCCAAGGTGAACAAACTGCCATATCATCTTTTTCCTTTATACCTCGTTTGTTTGCGTCTTCTAGGCTTATGTTGACTGTTGGGTGGGGCATAAGCCTTTTAAGGTTGGGGATTTCCCTGCCCCTACTGTGGGCGTAGAAGGGAACTCTACTGCCTGTTATAAGTATTAGGGGGTATTCCCCCGTGGGTTCCATGGGTTTCTTGAACTCCGGTAGAGGGTTGAAGCCATAATCACGAAGCACTGTGGAGTAAACTTCTATCTTTCCAGTAGGCGTGGGGAAACCAGGTTTTCCATCCGGCCTAAGCTTTCCAGTCTCGTATTTTCTGTAGGATTGGGGTTCGGAGGCTGGCAGCTCCATGCCTTTCTCAAGGTTTTTCTCCAAATCTTCCAAGGTTATTCCAAACCTTTCAAGTATAGAGTTTAAGCCTTCTCTAACGTTGCCGTTCCAAAACTCCTGGGCGTAACCCAGTTTTACTCCTATGTCGAAGGCTATTTGCCAGTCTTCCCTGCACCCTCCCAAGGGTTTTAGGGTTTTTCTGCCATAAACTTTTCTGCCGAAGAAGGCAAAGGGCGCCTGCCTTTCAAGGCAAGTGGCCGCCGGTAGCACCATATCCACGAAGTTGTGAGTCCAAGGCCTGTAAAAGTGGTCTATGGCAACTGCAAACTCTAAGCTTTTAACAGCCTCCTGATATTCGTGGGTTTGAGGCCACATCATGAGGTTAGCTCCCCACATGAGCATTGCCTTCACCTTTCCAGCTTTCACATACTCCGGTAGGAGGTTTATTTGAACCTCAAAAATGTATTTTGTCCATACTGGGAAGTGTTGGCGGTCAAGCCTTTTATCTTGGATTTTGGGCAGCAATTCGTTTCTTCTGCAGAACGTTGGATCTCCTGAAATCCAGTCTGGAAGCGGCGGGTGTGTTGGTATAGTTAATCCTCCAGGCACGTCGATGCAGCTTGTTAACGCTATAAGCGAAAGTATAGCCCTATGGTTTTGAACAGCGTTTCTGTTGTGGATTGTCGCCATTGGGCTGAGCAGAAATGTTAAGGGGTTGTTTTTCGCCATAATGTATGCGGCTTCTTCAATTTTATCGGCGGGCACCCACGTGATTTTTTCAGCTTCTTCAAGCGTAAAATTGCCTGCATATTCCCTCAGCTCCTTGTAGCCATAAACCCATTTTTCAACGAAATCCGCGTCGTAAAGCCTGTCCCTAAACATGACGTTTACAATTGCTAATGCGAGGGCAGCGTCAGCGGCGGGTCTTACCCGCAAATGTAGGTCGGCAAGTTTTTCCACGGTCACGGTTCTTCTGGGATCTACAACTATAAACTTGACCCCTTGCCTTTTCGCATTCAAAAGCCTAGGCATTAAAAAGTGATGGGACCATGATGGGTTGTGACCCCAAACCACGCACAATTTCGACTCAGGTGAGGACATGGTGCCCATGGTTGTAAAGCCAAAAGTTAAAAGCTCCGCCAGTTCGCCGGCTCTTCTGCATGTGGAGCTTTCCGTGGCATAGTTAGGCGACCCAAAAGTGTAGCATAGCCTCTGAACAGCTGCACGGGGCTCTTTAGGGTCGCCCACATAAAAAACCACGGATTCAGCACCGTACTTAGCTTTTATGGCGTTAAGCCTAGAAGCTATAATGGCGTAGGCTTCATCCCATGAAATCCTAACCCAGCCGGGATCGCTGGAATCTTTAGGCCTAGTACGTTTGATGGGCCAAAGAAGCCTTTCTGGATGATGCCTAACCTTGGGAAGGGCATAGGCTTTTACGCATAGAGACGAACGGGGGAAGCCGGGCCAGCCATCAACCTTCTCAACAGTGTCATCCTTAACATGAAACCTTACACCGCACATGGGCACTTGATTGCAGCTATCACAAAACGTATAATAATAGGGGTTTTCACTCGGCAAGCAAACGCACCATTAGCAACTCTTTTAGTGAAAATATTTTATACGCGTTTCCATGGTTTATTGAAACTTTTCATTGAAATGCTTAACTTGCCCAGAGACAGCTAAAAAGCGTTTAAGGTTTACTGCTGGTTAGCTAGTTCCATGACTTTCTTTTTTATTTGTTCAAAGATTTTCCACATGGCTTCCTTTTCCATGAGATATGGGTCTGGAATATTCCAAACCACAACCTTGTTCCTGCATTGGGGGCAGAGGCTTAAAACGTACTCTTTATGGACTTCTTCCATAGCAACGATAACATCATAATCCATAAGCCTTTTACCGCTTAATGGTTCAGGACTGGTTTTCAGAAATTTTTCCGCGCTTTCCTCTCGCAGAAACTCTTTGACTTCTTCGGCTATGGGAATAACTAGGCGCATTCCAGCGGAATCCACAGCCCAGTCAGGCCTAAATTTTCGCAGCAAAGCCTCAGCTAACGGGCTTCTGTAAACGTTGCCAGAGCAAACAAACAAAACCTTCAAGGGCGCTTGTCCTCCTAACAGCGAAAACAAGCATATGCCAACATTTTCCAAACATATAACATTTTCAACACAAAGCATAGAAAATACGAGCCAATATACGGAAATTGCCTTTAATTGCCCAGAGCCTTCATCATTTCTTTCTCGTCAGCTATTTCATCCTTCTCTGCTATGGCTTTTCTTTCTTCTGGCGTTGGCTGTTCAGTTGATATGAGTTTTTCTACGAGTTCTTTGTAGAGAAGCCTTAATTCTCGTAGTTCTCTTCGGATATCCTCTAACACTTCAGCACGCATGATATGAAAATCCCAAAACATATGCTTACTTAATTCGCACTTATATCTATTATGAACCGCAAAATTTTTGGGCGCATGCTTGATGCTAAAAATCTTATTTGGTGTTTGCCCCATTAATCTGTGAGGATAGGCAAAAAGGTAACCGCTTAGCTATAGAGTTATGTTGGTGGTCTTTTTTGGGCGTATTGGTATCTTCGTGGTTTTCCTTCCCTTGTTAGGATTCCATCTTTGACTAAATCAATTAGGGCGTGCGCTACTGCCGTTCTATCGTAGTGGAATCCGCGTTTTGCCATTTCGCTGTGGACTTCGCTTAGGCCTTTGGGCGTTGCGAACCAGCCTTCTTCCCATAGTTTTTGGATTACTCCTTTGCATGTTTCTGCTCTTGGCAGCGCCGCCTTTTCTGTGGCTGTTGCTGCGGATACTTCTTTTAGTTTTTGTGTTATGGTTGATAGGATTTTGTCTACGGCTGTTTGCAGTTGTTCTTCTTGGCATTGGATTTCGAATTCTATTTCGCCTACGCGCATTTTCACGTGGATTGGTGGTTTTGCGCTTGTTTCTGTCAATTTTCCACCTTATTGTTTATTGAATTGTGCATCTTGCTCATGCACAACACTTAAATATACCTTCCCCAAACAATTGGCTATTGGTGAATCTTGGTGATTGAACAATACACTATAACAACAACACCAAAATATAATTTTCCACCGCCAGCCATGGACGTAACGCTTCCCCAACGCTTCATAGAACTAAGCATTCACTCGCTTAAACACATGCAAAGCAATCCTTTTCAATTGAATCAACAAACCCTTCAACAAAACAGCAGCCTTGAACAAATACATGCATTGCAGCCAATCCCTCTAAACCCAAAACAGACGGAAACCACAATAGCCGCCGTCGACACCTCAAGCATAAAACTAGGCGAAACAAGTAGAGGCATAATAATCGCCATACGCGGAACAAGCGTCTGGAAAAAAAGGCGAAACTACGGATATTTACGCGTAGGCCCCTTCATATTCCACATAACAGAAGAAAACCTAAAAGAAGTCTACACCACGCTTTTGAAAGCCTATTTCCCAGAGCAAAACAGCCAAGCCAGCCCCGGATTCGCCCAGATACCCATGCGCATGGCAAACCTCCTAGAAAAATGGCTTCACGCTTCACTAGCCAAAACAGTAAACAACGGAATAATCCTCTTCGACGGCTCGCTTACAGCGGGAACACCCGACACCCCAGTGCACCAGCTAAAAGAGATTTTAAACACTGCAAGAAGCATGGGCAACACAGTCCTAGCCTTCACAAAAATGACAACATTAAGGCTTAACGGATACCTGATAACCGATGCATGGCTTAACCAAAAGCCTCCATGCCTAATAGAAATAGCAAACCTAAAGCCGAAACCGCCACTTGTCCTGCTCGGTGACGTTTACGTGGCAAAGTTGACAAACGGAAACTGCGCCTTCAGACTTGACATCGACAGGGAAGTGCCAACCCCACATAAAGTCGAAGCTGTTGAAAAACTCCTAGGAAACGACTTGATAACGCATAGCTATCCGGAAACCCTACGCTTAGCCCATATTCTCTGCACTTTCACAGCTAACGAAGTTATAGCCATGCAACACTTCATCCAACAAAAATACCGCCTAAAACTGGTCAACAGACCAGACATGCACCGGCTACTTTTCGGACCCTTCGGAAAAGGTGAAAGCCACAATGAAGCTGTATAAGAAAGAAGGCAACATAATTCAAATCCTAAGCTTCCCAAACGAGACCGTGGAGAAGGGTGACTACCTCCTTGTTGAAGATGGGGAAGCAGGAAAAGCCCTAATCGTTCAAGTCATAGACGTCCAATTTGCCAACATACCAGGCGTCCTCGAAGAACTGCTGCGCAGCCTTCCAGACGGAGGCGAAATCATACAGGGCGAAGACATAGACCCCCTTGAAATAGCCCCCCACATAACCTACATTCAAGACTCTAGGCTTTTAATATGCAAGATCCGCGCAACAGTGGAAGGCGAAGGCTTAAGCCCAAGCAGTTCATGGCTTCCCTCACGCTCCCAATCAACAATCAAAAAACTGCCCATATCAATGCTGTTTAAACTGGCAAGAGTTGACGGAAAACTCCCCATAGTCCTAGGGGGAACAAAGGAGGCTTCACTTCTAACCATAGACGCCACATCGCTGGATGGAAGGCTAAACATAATAACTGGGAAGAAGGAAACAGGCAAGTCGCACCTTTCAAAACTCCTCATAACAAGCCTACTACAGTATAAGGCTACAGTTGTCGTTTTGGATTTGAACGGCGAATACGCGGGGTTAGGCATGACCTCAGACGGCAAAAGAAACGCCTACTACAATAAAATCCATGTTTTAACACCTTCCCAAAACTTTAAGGTCGCCCTAAACCAGCTCCACCTAAACGTGCTGCTAAACATCCTCATAAACGCATTGCACTTGCCAGGCACTTCCGCCCGCGAGTTTAGACGCATATGGCAGTTTCTCAAAGAAAAAGGCAGTTTAAACCTTCACGAACTAGGCGAAGCCATACGCAACTGGCACTGCAACCAAAACGTGCGCGACGCGCTATTCTCACGCTACTACGCCATGGTCAACTCAGGCTTTTTCACAGACAACATTGCAGAAGCAACCCTCCTAGAAGAATGCCTATTCAAAGCCAGAGAGGAAGGAGGCGCCATAATAATCAACCTGCGAAACACCTCATCCATAGACAGACAAATAGTTGTTGAATATGTTCTGGGCAAACTTGTGGAACTTTTGACAAGCTGGAAACTTAAGGCAGTTTTCCTATTCGCAGAAGAAGCCCACCTATACCTTCGGGAAACATACTGGGACGACATTGTCACACGGATGCGCCACTTCGGCATATTCACAACCTTCATAACAAACCAGCCTGACACCATACGCGAAAACATTTACCGCCAAGCAGACAACATATTCCTGTTCAACTTCACAAACGAAAACGACCTAGAAGTGGTTTCACGCGCAGCCCGCGTAGACGCAGAAACAGTCAAATCCATAGCCAGAGACTTGCCACCGCACCACTGCCTAGCCCTAGGAAAAGTTGTCAAAGACTTCCCAATAGTTGTTAAGGTTAAAGCTTTAGACGTGAAAACCATGGGAGAAACAAGGCTATTCTTTACATGAATTAAGCTTTTTCAACTTCTCCATGTTCCTTTGAAGAAAAGCCCTTAAAGTACTTGTTATATTGTATTTTTCCACATCGTCTAAAGCCACCCATTTTAGCTCTTCAGCGTCGTCCGCCGCGTTAAGTTCGCCGCCCCTAAGCTTTACAAAATAGTCAACTATAATGAAGTGATATTCAATTTTGCCGTTCTCGTCAAAAATAATGTTGTTAACAACGTCGATAAGCTCCGGGTTTTCCACATCAAGCCCGGTTTCCTCTTTAACTTCTCTTATGACGGCTTGTTCAGTGCTTTCGCCAAGTTCCACTAAGCCTCCTGGAACACTCCATTTACCCCTTCCAGGCTCGCTTTTTCGTTTTTCTAGGAGAATCTTGCCATTGCAAACTATGATGGCGCCTACGCCTACAACCGGCTGGTTTGGGTAAAGCCTCTTAACCAAAGCCCAAGCCCTCTATTATACTGGTTTACTCGTATCTTAAAGCTTCTACTGGTTTAAGCTTTGAAGCCCGCCAAGCCGGATAAAGCCCGAAGATAACACTGACCATTAAACCGAAAGCCATGGCACCCAACAACACTGTTGGTGTGAGCACCGGATTTATAATTATTCCGCCAGCAACTGCCGCTTGGCTCCCGAATCGTTCTCCTCCTCCAAAATTAAGTACTCTCACAACAACTTGCGCCAAGCCCCAGCCTGTTCCAACACCTATCACCGCGCCCAAAAAGCCTATTATGACGGCTTCGCCTAGAAAGATGAGGAGCACTGTTCGGCTTTTCATTCCCAAAGCTTTCAGTATGCCGATTTCTCTTGTACGCTCCATCAAGGAGACAATCATGATGTTCATTATGCCTATTCCAGCTACTAGAAGCGATATGGCGGCGATTCCAGCTAGGAAAAGCTCTATGGTGGAGAATACGCTGGAAATTATGTTGAGAACCGCAGTGGAAGAGGTCACTGAAACTTGGCCGCTGAAAGCCTCTTTTATGGCTTTTGCCGTGCTGTCTATAGTCGCCTTATCGTCGCTCTTCAACTTCACAATGATCGTTTCACATTTTTCTGTTCCGAAGAAGCTTTGAGCCTGCGATATGGGAATGTATATGTTGGAGTCTGAGGGGCCGCCGATGGTGAAGCCTCCAACCTCTTGCAGCACAGCCGCAATTTCGCCCGTGTAGGTCTCATTTTTAAGGGGACGCGCTGTGGTGTTCGTCCAAAGAATTTCCACACTGTCGCCAACGCTGCAGAAGAGCGTGCCGTTGTTCCATGGGTCGCTTACTCTTTTCCCAACAACCACCGCAGTGTTTTCAGGGTTTGAAGGAATTTCTCCAGTTTCTGCTAAGAATGTGCTGCCGTAAATTTCCTTATAGGCGACATAGTCAATACCCACTATTGTGACGCGGCGCGTTTGCTCGCCTGATTTTATGTAGCCAACTCTCTGGATTATGGCCAGCGAGGTGGTGACGTTTTCTATGGCGTCTATTGTTTTTGTGTCGTTAACAAGAAGGTTGAAGCCCGAATCTGCTCCGCCGACACCTAAGCCTCCTCCTGTGGAAACGATTAGGGTATCTGTTGCAAACCCTTTTTGAAGCTGAGAGGCTATGGCAATTTGAAGGCCTTGAGTAATTGAGAGCAACGCCACTATAGCGGCTATTCCTATAACTACGCCTAGAGTTGTTAGACCAGCGCGGAGTTTCCGCAGTTTTATGGCACTAAAAGCGTAGGAGAATATGTCCCTTGGATTCATTCTAGTTCACCAAATCCTTGACTATAAGGCCGTCGAGCATGTGCACGGTTCTTTTTGCCTCAGCTGCTAGGCGTTGGTCGTGGGTAACCATTATTATTGTTACGCCCTTCTCCTCGTTCAGCCCTTTTACAAGTTGAATTATCTCGTAAGCGTTCTTCGAGTCGATATTTCCTGTGGGCTCATCCATTAATAGGAAACGAGGGTTGTTGGCTAAGGCTCTTGCAATTGCCACGCGTTGTTGTTCGCCTCCACTTAGCTCCGCTGGCTTATGGTTCATTCTCTCCCTTAACCCTACGGTTTCCAAAAGTTCTTCGGCGCGTTTTTGTCTTTCCTCCATGCTTAGGCCCGCTATAGCCATGGGCAACTCAACATTTTGCCTAGCTGTGAACCTTGGAATAAGGTTAAAGAATTGGAACACAAAGCCAATTTTTCGCCTTAAATCTGCAAGTTGACCATCATTAAGCGTTGAAATGTCAACATTTTCTATTAGGAGTTTTCCGTCAGTAGGCTTGTCTAAGGCACCTATCAGATTTAGGAGGGTTGACTTGCCGCTTCCAGAAGGCCCCAAAACGGAAAGGAATTCGCCTTCTTCAACTTTTAGGTTTACTCCTCTAAGGGCTTCAACTGGAACCTTGCCGAGCATATAGGTCTTTTTTAGTTCAACAGCCTCAACTATTGTTGCCATTTTTGTCGACCCCTTTTTACTTGGTTAAGTATCGCCATGAAAGCACCACGCCTATTATGGAGAGCACCGCAGCAAAAACGCCTAGGTATATGAAATCAGTTATGAGTGCTGAAGCGTCTAGTGAGAAAACTGTAAGCTGCCTCAAAGCGTCTGTTAAGTAGCTTACAGGGTTTACGCTTGCAATGGCTTGGATCCATTCAGGCATCATTTTTATGGGGAAGAAGGTGTTACTTGCAAACATTAACGGCATGTTGATTAGGTTTACAATAGCCATTTGTGTTTCTTGCCTAGTAGACCTTAGGGCAAGGGCTAAGAAAAGCGCTGAGAGTCCCATGGAGAGTAGGAAAACTGCCGCATATATGCCTAACAAGTTAAGCGGCGTAAAAGTTGCGCTTACCTTTAAGC